>ERZ506986.36-NODE-36-length-67600-cov-14.0754_pt1 | contig 67600 bp, 51 predicted proteins | sample MGYA00512885_ERZ506986 | MGnify/ENA metagenome assembly ERZ506986
CTGAAGCGCTTGAATTAAGATAATATAGAAAATCAGATACAACAAAAATGGCAGGAGGCGAAGGGAACAGAACAACAAGCCATGACACCAGTAATAAAGCCATTTCTACATATTCTAAAATAAATCCTATACACATTTCTATACACATTTCTATACACATTTAGCAGGCGCTTGATGACTTACTCAGGCAAATATTTACCGGATTTTTTCCGGTTATCCTCTATGAAGCTGGTGGGGTGTGGTCATTTTAGCCATACCCTCGATCACCATAATGATGATCCAGATGTGCACCTTTCCCCCCCAACGGGGTAAAAGCTCCAACTGTAACGATGTTCGTTATGGTTGTCTGGATGGTCTGCGTGGTGATTATCACCATTCAGATCATTCACACGCTTTATATATATAGGAAAAATGTGTCGCCTCAGTTGCCTCAAACGCCTTAACGTATTGATTTAATTAATAATCACAAAAAAAATTGAGGCGACATCATGTCGATTTGAGGCAACAATAGGGGGTATTTGAGGCAACATCACGTTGAATGCGTTCAGCGAAAACCGCCGAGAAGCCTCTCCCGATAGCGCGGAGAGCAGTCATGGACACCTTTCCGTGATGCAAATCCCCCATTTTAGGGGATGTTCTCTCGTTTTGATGGATATCCCTCGCTTTAGGGGATTTTCCCTCCATTTGAGGGCTATATCTCACCGCCTGTACCCGTTCCGTACTCTCGTGGCATAATCATCAGTGCTTACTTTTTCCGTGACTGAAAAGCCATACTTACCAACCGTAGCTCCTTGTGACTGCGGTTTTTTTCTGCGTGTTATGCCGTCACTGATTCACGCTCAACATACCGATCCATCTCAAGGCTCACATCCAGCATCATCAACATGCCTTCAACAACGCCTTCAGCTTTCTGTAGCCGCTTTCCGATGTGTCCATCAGAGCACCCATGCTTCCGTGCCAGCGCCATAAACGTTTTCCCCAGCACGTAGTAATCCACCAGCAAGTCATGCAGATCGCGGTTGTTCCGGTAAAGGCGAGCTATACACCCGCATATAATCATCGCATCATCGTCGCAGCACTGCGGACGTGACGTTACCTTTGGCGGAATAAGCCCCTTAAATCCAGAGGCAATGGGCGACCAGGTCACATCCTCATGATTATTTGCCGCCCATGCTCCCCAGCGTTCAAGCACCAGTTGAATATCGCGCACGTATTACGCCTCCTGTGATGTGTTTAAGGTTGTGCTATGACTTATGCCGATTGCTGCAAGGTCCACCAGCCAAATACATCACTCGATTGCGAGGGATGTAAAAATCATGGCTGGTTGGTCCGGTCTGGATGGTTTACATACCCCGATATCGGGGATGTACAAATCAGGGTTTTACGGCTGGTGGATTTGCTCAACTCAAAATTGAGGTTTGCTGAAATATCAGCGGGTAAGGCCAGAATGTAAATTTACATTCTGTCAGCCAACGCAATTTGGCGTTTGCTATTTCCACCAGGTCAGTTATTAAACTGCGAAAATCTCGTAGTTCATACCTCAGATGTGAGACATGTAGCCAGCGCAATTTTGCGCTTTGCTTTAAGGTCAGTAAGTTACAGCGCCAGAGTGCAAATTTGCACTCTGGAACAATATCAACCAGTTACTACCGTAACGGTTGAACGGGGTTACTATCTGTCACTCTGTTGCGAGTCACTATTAGTGACTCACAAATAATGCTGACACTACCGCCGCAACCGCTCCGGCGTCTTCCACTGGTACGGGGCCGCGCTCTGGCGTTGCTCCCGTTTTTGTCTTGCTGCCAGCATATCAAGCACCCTTGTTCGGATAACCAGACAGTCCTGCCCGTTCAGTTCGATACCATCACGGCGCATCACCTCAGCAACAACACGCGCATAATTTCCGGCGGTGGTGTTAATAACCAACTGCGTGGCCTCCTGTTTGCGCTGGCGCTCTATCTGCTCGGCAATCATAAGGGTTAACTCGCGTTCCTCCTGCTCTTCGATAATCCCGTGAATTATCTCCGTTGGTGATCGATCGTTCATCGGTCCCCCCCTGTGAGTTGCGGTTATGCCAGGAATGTTAACCCGTACTCCCGTTTCTGCCCTGTAAAAAAGTCCATTTTTGCGCACTTTTTCGATCATCACGTATCGGTTTCGTTTTGCGCGGCTGTTGCGTTTCGTTTTGCGCACTTTTTTTGAATTTTTTGCGCACTTTTTCCGGTGGTCTTTCCCTATGAAAGCCGTGTCATTACTGGCTTTGTTCTGGTGATCAGCATGATCGATTTTATGATCGAATTTGCGCAGTTTTTATCGTCAATTTGCGCAGTTTTCTGCGCACTTTTCGGGGAATTGTTGCCCTACGGAATGTGTGCATCAGGAGCGGTATGTAACTGACTTTGTAACTGACTTACTGTCAGCCGCAATCACTACTGGCAATTGCAGATTTCTTACGCGATTTTAAAATCAGGCCTTCCGTTGTGACATTTCTTTGATGTGCATGAGGTATATTGCTCGCAGGTTATCTTTCGCCCATGTCGTCAATAGTTTTACGGCCTTAATTAGATCGTTAAACGTATCGACATCGCTCAGTCCGGTTTGGTTATTTGGGATTTGTGTTATTGATCAGATCGCATAATCTGGATTGAGTTCCCTCAAATACGAAGTGATCTACTATTCCGAACAGCTATTTAGGAAGTGGTTTAGGGATAAATATCAAATACTGGCTGGATATATTATCCAGCCAGATAATTAAATTAATTGTATAACTTTTTTAATTAGTGATCTCAATCATTTTCACTTTTCTATTTTCAGTCCTAGAAACTGTAGCTGCATCAGCTGTGGCTATTGCAGACATAGCAGCCTCACCATTGAGCAGATCAATATAATCATCATCAGGTTTTTCACCACTCAAAACCTTATGAAGAAATAATGTTTCTTTTTTTATTAAACTGGCAAGCCATAATGGTGTTTTTTTACCTGGACGACCATATGCGATAGCACCATCCATTTCAGACGTCAAATTTCCTTTCTTACGGTCATTATCTTCCTCTTGTGTTTCATGGACCAAAAAATTCTCTGTCTTACCTCCTACTCTGAGAGTTCCCCCAGTTTCCTGCATATCAATTTTTATAGAACCTTTAGTTCCATTGATAATTACATAATGTTCTGGCCAGTTAAAAGCACTTCCCCATTCTAATGTCGCAATTTTTCCTGACGCAAACTCTAACGTCATAAATAGCATATCATCTTCATTACCAAATCCAGGACCAGAGTGAGCTAAATTTCCTCCAATCATAGTTACAGTATCAGGTTTTTCACCCAGCAAATGTTGAACACAATCTAATTCATGTATATGATGGTAAAGATGACCACCAGATTGCTCTTTAATCTTTTTCCAGGAGAGATGTTCCTGTTTATTTTCCCAACCATTTCTCTTTGTATGGCAAGATAAAACATTCCCAATCACTCCATCTTTTATTAACTTCCTCGCATATTGAACACCATTAAAAAAGTTCATTATATGACCAGCCATAAAAGTCACACCTGCGTTTTTACAAGCATGGACCATATCTTTACAATCTTTATAATTTAAAGAAATTGGTTTCTCACAGAAAACATGCTTTTTATATTTTGCGGCTTTAATCACTGGCTCTTTATGTAAATAGTTTGGAGTAGCAACAATTACGCAATCTACTAGTTCGCTTGAAACCAAATCATCCAGAGTTGACATATTTATACAATTTAATTCTTTAGCAATAGTCTCTCCATTTTCAGGATCATAAACACATGTTATTTTGGCATTTTCATTCATATTCATAAAACGAGCTAATTCTGCGCCAAAATATCCAACACCAACAACGCCATAATTAATCATAAAGCCTCCTAATTATTTTACTGCGGATAATTTATAGATTTTACCTGGAATATCAAAACCAACTAATAAAATTAATAATACAGAGAATGCAACTGTAACAATAAATAATGAAACACCTAAGCCATAATATCCTGAAATGTATGTGGCTAATACAGGTGCAGCCATTCCTCCAGTTGCTCCTAAGTTATAAATAAGACCTGTTCCTAATCCTCTTAATTTTGTTGGAAAGTAATCATATATAAATTTTGGAACCAACCCAGCAATACCTAAATTTGTAAACATTAATCCAAAGAGACATAATCCTATAAGAGAAGAGTTTTTCACAGAAATAAAGAAGAGTGGGCAAAGGAAAATAAATGAACTGATTAGACCGACGACAAAGGCTATTTTTACACCAATCTTATCACCAACAAAGCCAAAAAAGATTGTACCTGTCAGTGTTCCTAAACCTGCAATTGTCATCAATGTTGAAATAACTGCTGTATTAACTCCATTTTCGGCCAGGTAGGAAGGAAGTAGTCCGTTTATCGGCCAGTTTACCCCAAATAGAGAAAAACAGACTAAGAAAACAATCATAGAGATTGAGAGATGTGGTTTCCTGAATACAGATAAAAATGTCGATTTATCCTTGGATTTATCTTCAATCCACTCCTGACTTTCTGGGGCACTTTTTCTGATCCAAAGAACAAGTAAAACTGGTAACAGGCCTATAAAAAATGAGCTTCGCCATCCATATACTTCGGCAAACTGAGGAATTATTTGTGCAGCGATAATATTCCCAACAGAAAAACCACTGACTAAAAAAGCACTGGCTTTAGATTGAAGATTTTTAGGCCAACTTTCTACTGCATAGGTTGAAGCGCATGCATATTCACCAGACATACCCAGCCCAACAATAAAACGGCACGCTGCGAGCATATATAAGTTTGTAGCAATACCGCTAAGGGCTGTTCCAACTGAATAAATGACAATTGCCCACATCATCATTGGTTTACGACCATATTTATCTGCCATGGCCCCAAATAAACCACCGCCAATAGGCCTAGCTATAAAGGCGACTGTCCCTATTAAAGTTGCCTGAATATCTGTAATACCAAGATCTGCTTTTATAATATGAAGAATATAAAATATCATCATAAAATCAAAGCCGTCAAATACATATCCAAGCCATGCAGAAAAAAGAGCTTTCCGTTGTGATGGATTAACCTGTTTGTACCATACTGTTGTCATAATTGTGTCCTTCGTAGTAATTAAACATCAAGAAACCTTAACAACATCCAATAAAGATTATATTGTATTCAGATATGCAGTAGTATTATTTATTTTTATCAATGTACAATTCCTGTAATCTTTCCTGCTATTTCCTTTCAAAATATTTCACAATAAAGTGATAGAACTAATACCCAACATCAGTTAAAAATATTCGCAAAGTACTCCATCACTATCTACAACGCAACTCCATTTCAATATATTCTCTGTTAATCTCATTTTTGTATTCTGTTCAGATTGAATAAAACTCCCCATGATTTCCCATGTTCAAATCAGGAAATACTGATGATCTGATTTCTTTAGATCAAATTTCTGAGATTACTTTATATTTATCTATCAAGCTGTATACCTTTATACCTGTTATACCAGAGCAAAAAACAAATGAGCTACAACATAAAACCTGTTTTGCAATAAAGCTCACAAATTAAGCATATTTCCATATCTGATAGTCGTTACAAACAAGTCTTTTCCAGCCGTTACTTCCAGCATTACCGTATGGCTGACATTTACGAGGCGGATTTGAGTTCACTGTCAGTTACGGGCTGTGTATTTGCGCGCGCCCACTGTCTGGATCGGGGGACACGTTTATCCGGCGTTGCTCCCATGCTTCGGTCACCCTCCACATGTACGCCATCGCTACGCAGTCAAACTAACCAATTACTGCGGCAGGACTCTCACCTGCAAGACACTGAGCAGCTTTCGAACCGCTCAGAACGGGATATCGTCAGGGAACAGGTCATCGTGATTATTCTGCGGTGGATGTCCCCGTGATGAGGTCTGTGCCCCTGTGTTTTGTGGCTGGCCTGTGTGTTTTCTCTGACCTCCACCAGGGCGAACAGTACGGGCACTGATTACGCTGTCGGCGATAACCTGCCACCCCTGCCGCGTCTCCCCGTTCTGTCCGGTCCACTGGCTTATCTGCATGTTACCCGCCACGCTGATAAGGTCGCCTTTCTGGTGCTTCGCCAGATGGTCGGCCTGTTTACCAAAGGCTGTTACGGCAAGCCATAGAGTCGCCTGTCCGTCATCTGCGTTATGGCACGGTACGGATACCGCCATTCTCGCCAGCGTCATGTTTGTACCCTTGCTGGTCTGTTTTACCTGCGGGTCGTCCACCAGCCGCCCGTAAGCTGCAATCTGTGCTGTCATGGTCTGCGCTCCTTGTTCCGGTACTCCTGGATAATATCCATTGTCATATCAAATAAATCACACGCTGCTTTTTCTGCGTCTTCTGCTTTCAGGTCATACAGCGTCATGAAATGGTGAGTGATTGCCCGTGCGGCTCTTTTGCTGTTTGCTGCATATTGCTCATAGATTTTTTCTGCCCTATCCTCAATGTCTCGCCGGAATTCTTCACGCTCAAACAGGTCGCGGTGTATCAACACCAGCGAGTCATTCAGCCATGTCACATCGGCGTAGACTGTTCGCTTCCAGACAATCAGGATCGGGATATGATTTTCATCGCAGTAATGCAGATGTTTTCCTGGCACTAAAAGCACTGGCCTGCCTCGTGCCGATACGAACTTCACAACAGATCCCTGTTCGGTTAAATCGATGGCGGGTGAGTGTGATTTTTTAGCGTGTTTCTCTGTCATAAAATTTTCCTCAAAGGAATAAATAAAAATTTATGCCAAAAGACTGTTCAACTGTTCATCTTTTGCTATTTCATCTTTAAATTCATGAGGTTAAAGGGTGAACACTTTTTGTAAAGGTGTTCACCAACTGTTCACCCTGTTCACCCGCTCGCCGTTCAAAAATCAAACAAAAGGGTGAACAGGTGAACACTCCGGTGAATAGTTTTACAAAACTATTCACCCATTAACTTACTGATATCAAATGTATTTGTCACAGGGTGAACAGCGGTGAACAGTTTTTCTATAACTTAATTTTTATCACCCTCATTTTTCACTGGTGCACATGACGGCAGCCAGTCCTCAGACTCATCCATCAGTATCACGTTTGATCGCACACCTTCTTTCGTTCTCTTTTTCATATACTCCCTGCCATATTCCGCCATTGCGCCTGGCATATCTGCACCGAAGCGCGTCAGTGTTACGGGCTTACTGAAACCGTGCGCCCTCATATACGAGAGATAGGCGTGATAGAGATAACGGCGCGGACTGAACGGAATAATCTCAGCATTACCGACTAACAGGCCGTCACACATTACCGACGACATGAGATAGCCGCAGAAGTCCACCAGCGAATCCCCCTCACGCTTTATTGCAAGGGCTTCTTCTGATTTCTGCTGCTCATGTAACAGGCGTCTGGCTTCGTCCTGGTCAGAAAAGCGCGTAAGCAGATGACGAATCACTACAGCAAGCTCACCCTCTATTTTTTCCGGCAGCATCGGATCGCGCTCGTTTTCCGGTACAACCTCCGAAAAATTGAATATCACACGACGACGCGAGATCCCCCCGCTGCGGTCACTGAATGACATGGCGCTGTTGTTAACCGCCAGCACTACCGCCGGAATACGCGTTGAGTATGGCGCTTTGTGTTTCGGGTCAATTGCCACCTTGTCACCGCCCGTAATGGCCTTTATTCCTGCTCCATCACCCGCGTAGCGGGTCATATCCGGCAGAATAATCAGTGAAAAGCCAACCACTAACGCGCGTTCCCTTGCATCCTCCAGTGCCTTCATGCTTGCCGATACCGTGTTGGCCTTACCCGCCAGCATGGTACAAATCTCCGCCATAACGCTTTTACCGCTTCCACCAGGACCAGTTACCTCAATGAATAACTGCCAGTCGTACCGGTTCGCCAGCACCATAAATAACGCTGCCAGTACGCGATCCGCCTTGCGGTCATTCTCTGCCACCGAACGGCGCCACCATTTCCAGAAATTCGGCGCATGTGTTGCCAGCGTTTCACCCTCTGCTGGTGGAGTGAACGGTAACTCACTGGCAATTAACAGCCAGTCATCTTTATCGTGTTCCCGAAAATCACCTGTACGGGTATCAAATACCCCGTTGCTGAATCCAATCAGGTGACGGGCGGTATTACCCATTACGGGTAAACTTAACTTCATTGTGTCAACTGCCGATTTAATGGCGTTTTGTGAATAGCAGATATCTTCGTCAATGAAGATTTGCGCCATTGTGCGCTGTAGCTCTTTGTCCTGCACGGGGGACCATATAACCCCGTTGTAATAGTGAACTGTGTCAGAGTCAGGGTTTATTGCCAGTTCCCCTCCGTAATGAGCAAGAAGAACCCTGCCACGCTGGCTGGCCCCCATCTGGTTAAGTGCCAGTGACGAATCATCACCCTGTCCCCGCGCTTTTTTCTTTACAGGCAGCTCAATAACCAGCCCGTCAGAAATGTTTTTGCGTTCAATATCCAGATAGTTACGCCAGTTCTGCCGCTCGTTGTGGTGCATTCCTTCAGGGTAGTAATCAGCATCCTGTATACCTGCGGCTGCCAGCTTCTGACCGATGCCTTTGACCATCATCTGATCGAGGTGTCCGGCCTTGTATATACGCGCTGATTTGCGCCCGTCGGGCACAATTTTCAGATTGCCAATATCCTTAAGTTGTTCATCAGAAAGCACGACTGGCGGAACATCATCACCTGCAAGTCGTCCCTCCTGCTCCTGCCACTGTTTCGCGTGCGCCCACGCATCACTGCCAGCGAAAATAATCACTTCCGTATCGGCGTGTTTTTTCCCTCGCGGCTGTTTTTTTAAGTTCGGTGCGCTTTTCATTTCTTACCTCTGCTGATCGTCTTCTTCATGGCCTTAACATGCGCCTTTGCTTTGTTGTTGCTGGTTGGGCTACGACGTGGTACGGCCTGCACCAGGGAAAAATCACGCCGGAACTGACAAACAGGCATCACGCAGTCATAGTCATACCCTTCACGGCGGTAGGTGATGCGCCGTTCCCTCATGCTGATAATCATCACGATGCCGCCGTACTTATCGCGGTAAATATCCCCGCGCATAAATTCGGGTTGAGTTTTGCCACTGGCAGTTAAGCCAGTATTTTTTGATTTCATTTAATTAATCTCCTGAAGGCGTCGTCTTAATCTTTATTTCCTGTTTATTTTTCTCCGTTATTGTTCAGCGCGTTTTTCTTCCTCCGTCATTAACCATACCGCCACATTTGCGGAAAGTTGTTTAATCAGTCCCGCAATAACAGAAAGGTCATGGTCGTCAATTTCTTCGTGGTTACGTTCTATCATGCGCTCAATCATGCGGCTGATTACTTCGACCTGCTGCGCTTTCAGTGATGCTTCTGCCAGTGTTATTTCCTGCATTACTGCACCCCATTTATTTCATGAACGGCGTGGATAATTACGCCGGATAAACCGGCTTTAGCTGATTTGTTAATTACTGTGCTGATTGCAGCCTGGACGTTTTCGGCCTTCACGTTCTGCGTGATGCCAACGGTATAGCCGCGATTATTAACAGCACGGGAAAAGACGCGGAAGGTTTTAAGCATGAGTCACCTCCTGACGGATACGGGCGACAAAAATCAGATGTGCGTGCGGCAGCTGCGCGCGTGCTTCGCGCTCAGTGGCAGCTGTAACGGTGAATATTGCAATGCTGCCTGTCAGGCACTGCATAAAGCGCCAGACAAAGTAAGGGCGTGCAGATACAGCCATATGAAAGGCACCTCTGACTTTGGGATTATACCCACCGCCCAAGAGGCCAATCTTGCTGGCGGTGGACTGTACGGAATTGGCCTTACTGGTGTTAGAGGAAACCAGCCTTCCCGAAGGAAGTTCCATACAGCCCACCATTGTTGAGGTGTGCGTGTGCGCCGATACAAAAAAAGACGCTGGCGCGTCGTGTATCGCCTCTAACTCCAGCGGGAGGCCAATCCCGATCCCCGTTTTATAAGGGATAGCCTCAGTATATGCCGCTTTTTTGCTTAAGTGGTCGGATGTGTTGCGAGAAAAGTTTGTGCGAAAAATACCTGCGTTTTCTTTGAAAGCACATAATAACATCACGTTATTTATGTTTATGCAGTGTGTCGCAAAGCGACCTGAATCATCACGCAAATTACAACCATAAAAAATACCTGCGCTGTGATATGAGGTACTACAGCGCACCGCTTTACGGGTACAGACAATGACCAACGAAGAATTACAGGCAATCGCATTATCCATACTTGAGCGCCAGCGCGAAAAAGCACGCCAGAAGCGAGAGTATTTGCTTAATCCACCTCCTCTCACCAGACCAAAACGATTTGCGCTTGAAGCATTTCTGGATAAATGCCCTCGGCGGTTAATCTCGCCTAAAAACCGATAGCGATCCGCTTTTGCTTCTCCGACTCCATAAAGCGAATAAAAACCATCAGCGCCGTGGTGTGAGGTACTGCGTCGCTCAGCTGTACAGGAAATAAGTATGGATTTATCACCAGACGATGAGAAATTTTTACGACAACTACAACACCAACTACTCATGGATGCCATTGTCGAGCAGCAAACAAAGAGCAGCCCGATAGATTCATCGCTGAATAAAAAGGCCGCCTCCCGTTTTATTGAAAACAGGATAAGGCGCGGAAAAACATGTGACGACGAGTCAAAGGCATCGCATACAAGAGATAAAAAATTTGCACTTGAAGAGTTTCTCAGGAAATACCCACGGCGGCTAAAAGCAACCAAAAATCGCCCGCCAGGCTGATAGCATTGTCCACCAGCTACACTCATGGCATAGTTGGTGATGCGCTTGATTTCCTTTATCTCCACTGGCGACCCTTCCATGGTCGCCTTTGTTTTGCCTGTCATTCCTGCATCATGCGGATATTCGCGCCGTACAGGGCCGCCAGCGCGATAATTTGATAAAACCTCCCCAAGTATTGCTTAACGTGTTTCATGCGCTCAGCGGCGAAATGGCTCACGATATGGCGCATGTAATCAGCATGGTTGATGTTCAGTAGTGCGAACTTATCCGCCGTGTCGATGTACCGGACGGCAGGTTTGAGGATGTCAGGCATGTTCACGTTCTCCCAGGCGACGGGCCAGCCAGCGTTGGGCTAATTCGGTGAGACGTTCTTTACGTTCTGGCGTTGGCATATCCAGTAGCGCACAGTTACGGCTTTCCAGATACGCGAGCAACGCCAGTTGATCAGCGGTTATATGGTCACGAACTTTTTTTGATGGGATGCCGTTTTTTTTGGCCCATACAGGCGGGTGCATCCCTAATACAAGGCGCGCAATGAAAGTACATTCGTTGTTATAAGCATGACCGTGTTGAGTGTCTCCAGTACGCTCTATGTATCCCTTCATGGCATCCCCCATAGAGCGCATCTCAGCTTTGGCCTCACATCTCTCTGCTATCCAGTTAGCCATGCGGTTAAACTGCGCAATGTATGCCTCTTTGAATGCAGCCGCTTTTTTTCCGGTAAATCCCATTGTTAAAAACACGAAGCCGTCTTTGGTGACTTCGTAGGCTCTCAATACGCGCCCCTTATGCTCAAATTTAACCCGCCGAAAATTGCGGGTTAAAAATTCAGCAGAACAACACAGGTTTTCAATCCGGTTAACAACCTTATCGTGATCCTTTCTGAAAAATCGGGCGATAGCCTGTGAAGTGGTTACAGGCTCACCGCCAGAAGGAAACACTTCCGGCGCAGTGAGTGCATTTTTATTTATTCCGTCAGCAATAATCTCATTGCCGGAAATTACCGAAATAATTGCGGCGAAATCATAATTACGCATGATTCACCCCCAGAGACGGCGCTGACGTCATCAGGCTGGCGAACGTCTCCATGCGGCGAGCAACTTCCCGCACCGCTTCGGTCGGTGTCATGCCGTTCTGTATCGCCTCGTTAAAAGCCGATATCCCGATTTCTTGTACAACTGACAACAAATGAAAGCGGTGTTTTGTTTCGTCCTGCTTGAGGTGGCGCATATGTTCTGGGTTACGACCGCGAACAATGCGTAACAAGTAATCATGTTGCATTTCATTCAGCATATAGCGCATTTCTGGGCGACCGCGCTTATGGCCTGATTTCAGACTATAGCGAGGCAATGCTCCCAGATCGCGTAACTGCTGCTGATGTTTTTTGATCGTCGCGCAAAGACTTTCGTGTTGTATTCCTGCTCGCTCAGAAATAACGCGGGAATCAATACGCGACTCTGCTTTGTGGCGAATCAATATATCGTTCTGGTTGATTTCAGGCTGAACGAAGCCCTGCCCCTGTACGGGCATATTCGGACGTTTCATTGAAAACTCCTGCTATCGGATCAGGTTTAGTGCTGGGGGAGAATATCCCCCTCCCAAAAGATTATTACGCGGCGTTGTTGCGAGAAGCATCAATACGCTGGTTAATCCATTCGTCGACTTCACTTTCAATAAAAGCCACGGAGCGGGGACCAATTTTTACCGGTTTAGGGAAGCGCCCCAGGCTGATCAGGCGATAAATCCATGCGCGACCGTAACCAGTACGGCGCATAACCTCAGAAAGACGGATGAATGAATTGTTATTAGCCATTTATCAATCTCCTTAATGTTGACGCGGAAATCCCCTCCTGTGGCTTAGCAAGAGTTTTATTTGCGTCAAATTACGAACACGACAAAAACCACAACATGAAAACATGTTGTGGTATTGCATAAGATAAATTCAGATTGTTTGGTTGGTATGCTCCAGCAAGGTAGAGCTATTCCCGCTTTCGGCGGGGTCACACGATTAGGCGTGACGTCCAGTAGTTTTAAAGAGCGCTTTTTCAGTACATGGTGGACGGACAAGAGAGCAATTGCGCTTTGTCAGCGCCGTAGATTCATATTTGAATCGTTGTATGTTTCCCGATAGCAAATCTATCGGTCACTGCGGGACGAACCATCCCGCCGCATCAATGTTAAAGATCAACAGCACTTTGCCAGCGCTCCACCGCCTCATGGATGAATCATTACATGCTTTGTAATAGTGCATGTATCACCATTCTTTCCTGCATCAGGAAAGCACTAAAGGCTGTTAAAGAGCATCCAGCTTTTCAGCTGCGTAGAAAACTCAATCTTCGTTGTTACAAAGAGCGCCCATACATGACGGATAACTGCGTGAAAAACCCTCTGTAAGGATGTTAGCTGTAGCTTTCCGTGTACGTTAGCATACATCTGTATACTTGTCCAGTCGTTTTTATGCACATACACTAAACTTGCCGTGCACCACGTTTCCGCCCTGTTCCAGTGAGTCCATATAGTCGGCGTACCACTGGAGCATCTCCCGCCGTCCGTCCAGATATTGCGCGTGATTGTATGTGCCACGGATCGAGTTTTTATCGACGTGCGCCAGCTGCGTTTCTATCCACGCGGAGTTATAACCCTGCTCATGCAAAATTGTACTCATGGTATGCCGGAACCCATGACCAGTAACGCGCCCAGCATAGCCAATACGACGAATAAGCACGTTCATCGCCATTTCACTCATCGGTTTACTGTGCTGTATTCGACCAGGGAAAATAAACGGATACTGCCCCGTCATGTGTTTCAGTTGTTCCAGAATAGCAATCGCCTGTTCTGAAAGCGGCACGCAATGAGGACGGCGCATTTTCATTCGTTCTTTCGGCACTTCCCACAGACGATTATCAAAATCAATCTCCTGCCACTCTGCCTGCCGCAATTCACCCGGACGGAGTCCTGTAAGAATCAACAATCGCATACCCAGCTTGACGATCTGGCTTCCGGTGTACGTATTAAAAACGCGGAAAAATTCCGGTAGCTCATCAACTTTCAGATACGCGTAATGCTCTTTTTTGTGTGGTGCAAATGCGCTTGCCAGATCAGGAGCGGGGTTATATTCAGCGCGTCCGGTAATTATTGCGTACCGAAACACTTCGCCACATCGCTGGCGAACCTTACGCAATTTTTCAGTTGCGCCACGGTCATTAAGACGGGATAGAACCGCGAGCAATTCCATCGGCTTAATCTCTGCGATGGGCCTACCTCCAATGTACGGAAAAACGTCTTTTTCAAACGTCTCTATCATTTCCTCTGCATATGAGGGAGACCATCGGTCCAGGCGTTTTTCATACCACTCACGGGCGATCACCTCAAAGGTGTTACCGCATTTGTTCGCCTGTTCTCGCTTTTGGGCCTTTCTGACCTCACTCGGATTAACTCCACCAGCGATAAGCCTTTTGGCTTCATCCCTTGCCGTCCTGGCATCAGAAAGGGACACCTCAGGATAGACACCCAGCGACAACATTTTGGGCTTGCCTGCAAACCTGTATCGCAATCGCCAGCCCTTCGAACCGTTCGGCTCAATGAGTAACGAAAGCCCGTTGCCGTCATTGAGTGTATAGGCTTTCTCTTTTGGCTTCGCGCGGCGGATAGCAAGGTCTGAAAGCAACATGTGTATAGCCCCCAAAAAACGATTTTGTCCTATACGCATTACTATACACTTCTGTGTGTAGATTTAGGTAGATGACTGTAGACGGTTGTAGACGAGGAAAAACGCTGGAGGCCTTGATATTCGGGGGATTGGTAGACTTTAGTAGACGTTGGTAGATGTTTGTTTGGAGCGGGCGAAGGGAATCGAACCCTCGTATAGAGCTTGGGAAGCTCTCGTTCTACCATTGAACTACGCCCGCTTCGAGATGCGTAAGGCATTATAAACCTTACGCTCTCCTTAGCAAGTACCACGCTGCTGACTGCTGATTAATTCACCATCAGCATTTTGGCTTGCTGCCCTGAGGCGGCAAGTAACGTAGCGGATCAATTGCCGTTGCACGGTAACGAATCTGGAAATGCAGGCGAACAGATGCCGCATCAGCGCTCCCCATAGTGGCGATTTTTTGCCCAGCTTTCACGCTTTGCCCATTATTTACCAGCATCGTGTCATTATGAGCGTAAGCCGTAATGTAATCTTCACTGTGTTTAATCATGATGAGATTACCGTAGCCACGCAGCTGGTTGCCCACATACACCACCTTTCCTGCACCCGCGGCGTAAATAGGTGTACCTCGTGGAGCTGAGATATCAATCCCTTTATTGCCGCCATCTGCTGTCGAATACGGCATGATAACTTTCCCTGTCGTTGGCCATAACCAACAACGTTGCCCTACTGGCGGCCAGGAAGATTTCGGTACCGCTGATGACGGTGTAACCGATGCGGTTTTGGTCGTTGATTTGGCGGTTGATTTACGTGTATTACTGCTACTTTTCGCCCCACCCAGTTTTAGTTTCTGACCTACTTCAATGGTGTAAGGGGGGGAAATGCCGTTCAGTCGCGCCAGTTCTTTTACGCTGGTTCCCGTGGTGCGCGAAATACGATATAGCGTATCCCCCCGTTTCACGGTGTAAACGGAGCCGGAATACGTTCCTGTATCGGATGATTTGCTACCCGAACAGCCCGCCAAAAGCAGTCCAACCGATAACAACATCACGATACCCAGAGATTTTTTATTCAGGCGTCCCGCACTCAAAATCTTTCCTCGCTTAAAAAACAAGACGCCATATCATAGCAGCCAGCCTCTTGATACCCAATCTCTTGCTTCTGGAAAAACGATGTAATAGAGAAAGAGGTTAATTTCATTTGGCAAAGGGAAGTATCATCAGCAAAATATTTGCTGTAGTGGTATCGAAGTTCCTGACTTTTACCCTATTTCCCACCTTGATGCGTAATAATCCTAATTTATCACATTGATTTTATCGCCACTCATATTGATACGTATCACTGTCCCTATTCAGAGTCCTGTTTCGTATCATATCTGTGTTTTTTTAACGTCATCACACTTCCTTCCTCCCCGAACGCTTATCGTCGTTTCTGGCGTAAATCTTGCCTGCTTAGACTAAATCTTTGCCATAAGAACCAAATGTTCAAATCGAGGGGATTTCTATGGAAGCGCGGGAAGCAACCGCTACGGGTGAATCATGCATGCGCGTCGATGCCATTGCTAAGGTCACCGGGCGAGCACGATATACTGACGATTATGTTATGGCGGGCATGTGTTACGCGAAATATGTACGTAGCCCTATCGCACATGGTTATGCCGTAAGTATTAATGATGAACAAGCCAGGAGTTTGCCGGGCGTCCTGGCGATTTTTACCTGGGAAGATGTGCCAGAAATCCCATTCGCCACGGCAGGGCATGCCTGGACACTTGACGAAAACAAGCGCGATACCGCCGATCGTGCCCTGCTAACGCGCCATGTTCGTCATCATGGCGACGCCGTTGCCATCGTCGTGGCCCGCGATGAACTCACGGCAGAAAAAGCGGCGCAATTGGTCAGCATTGAGTGGCAAGAATTACCCGTTATCACCTCGCCAGAAGCGGCGCTGGCAGAAGACGCTGCACCAATCCATAACGGTGGCAATTTACTGAAACAAAGCACGATGTCGACGGGTAATGTCCAACAAACAATCGATGCCGCCGACTACCAGGTACAGGGGCACTATCAGACTCCCGTTATTCAACATTGTCATATGGAAAGCGTGACATCGCTGGCATGGATGGAGGATGACTCGCGAATTACCATCGTTTCCAGCACCCAGATCCCGCACATTGTTCGCCGCGTGGTTGGTCAGGCGCTGGATATTCCCTGGTCATGCGTACGAGTCATCAAACCGTTTATCGGTGGCGGTTTTGGTAATAAACAGGATGTACTGGAAGAGCCAATGGCGGCATTCCTGACCAGCAAACTTGGCGGCATTCCGGTGAAAGTTTCCCTTAGCCGTGAAGAGTGTTTCCTCGCAACCCGTACCCGCCACGCTTTTACTATTGACGGGCAAATGGGCGTGAACCGCGACGGAACATTGAAAGGTTATAGTCTGGATGTTCTGTCTAACACCGGCGCTTATGCATCTCACGGGCACTCCATTGCTTCTGCTGGGGGGAATAAAGTCGCTTACCTTTATCCTCGTTGTGCCTACGCTTACAGTTCAAAGACCTGCTATACCAACCTCCCCTCGGCTGGTGCGATGCGTGGTTATGGCGCGCCACAAGTCGTATTTGCCGTTGAGTCTATGCTTGATGATGCCGCGACAGCGTTAGGTATTGATCCTGTTGAAATTCGTTTACGCAACGCCGCCCGCGAAGGAGATGCTAATCCGCTCACGGGAAAACGTATTTACAGCGCAGGGTTGCCGGAGTGTCTTGAAAAAGGCCGGAAAATCTTTGAATGGGAAAAACGCCGTGCAGAGTGCCAGAACCAGCAAGGCAATTTACGTCGTGGCGTTGGCGTCGCCTGTTTTAGCTACACCTCTAACACCTGGCCTGTCGGCGTAGAAATAGCAGGCGCGCGCCTGTTGATGAATCAGGATGGAACCATCAACGTGCAAAGCGGCGCGACGGAAATCGGCCAGGGTGCCGACACCGTGTTCTCGCAAATGGTGGCAGAAACCGTGGGAGTTCCGGTCAGCGATGTTCACGTTATTTCAACCCAAGACACCGACGTTACACCATTCGACCCCGGCGCATTTGCCTCACGTCAGAGCTATGTTGCCGCGCCTGCGCTGCGCAGTGCGGCACTGTTATTAAAAGAGAAAATCATCGCTCACGCCGCAGTCATGCTACATCAGTCAGCGATGAATCTGACCCTGATAAAAGGCCATATCGTGCTGGTTGAACGACCGGAAGAGCCGTTAATGTCGTTAAAAGATTTGGCGATGGACGCTTTCTACCACCCTGAACGCGGCGGGCAGCTCTCTGCCGAAAGCTCCATCAAAACCACCACTAACCCACCGGCGTTTGGCTGTACCTTTGTTGATCTGACGGTCGATATTGCACTGTGTAAAGTCACCATCAACCGCATCCTCAACGTTCATGATTCGGGCCATATTCTTAATCCGCTGCTGGCAGAAGGTCAGGTACACGGCGGAATGGGAATGGGCATTGGCTGGGCGCTATTTGAAGAGATGATCATCGATGCGAAAAGCGGCGTGGTCCGTAACCCCAATCTGCTGGATTACAAAATGCCGACCATGCCGGATCTGCCACAACTGGAAAGCGCGTTCGTCGAAATCAATGAGCCGCAATCCGCATACGGACATAAGTCACTGGGTGAGCCACCCATAATTCCTGTAGCCGCTGCTATTCGTAACGCGGTGAAGATGGCTACCGGTGTTGCAATCAATACACTGCCGCTAACGCCAAAACGATTATATGAAGAATTCCATCTGGCAGGATTGATTTGAGGATAACATCATGTTTGATTTTGCTTCTTACCATCGCGCAACCACCCTTGCCGATGCCATCACCCTGCTGGCTGACAATCCGCAGGCCAAATTGCTTGCCGGTGGCACTGACGTACTGATACAGCTTCACCATCACAATGACCGCTATCGCCATATTGTTGATATCCACAATCTGGCAGAGCTGCGGGGAATAACACAGGCGGAAGATGGCGCGCTGCGAATCGGCTCCGCGACAACATTTACTCAGCTCATTGAAGATCCCGTAATCCAACGCAATCTCCCGGCGTTATGTGCTGCGGCTGCATCAATCGCCGGGCCGCAGATCCGTAATGTCGCCACCTACGGCGGAAATATTTGCAACGGTGCCACCAGCGCAGATTCTGCCACGCCAACGCTAATTTATGACGCGAAACTGGAGCTCCACTCCCCACGCGGTGTTCGTTTCGTCCCGATTAATGGCTTTCACACCGGGCCGGGCAAAGTGTCTCTTGAGCATGACGAAATCCTTGTCGCCTTTCATTTTCCGCCACAGCCGAAAGAACACGCGGGCAGCGCGCATTTTAAATATGCCATGCGCGACGCAATGGATATTTCAACAATTGGCTGCGCCGCACATTGCCGACTGGATAACGGCAATTTCAGCGAATTACGCCTGGCATTTGGTGTTGCCGCGCCAACGCCGATTCGCTGCCAACATGCCGAACAGACTGCACAAAATGCGCCATTAAACCTGCAAACGCTGGAAGCCATCAGCGAATCAGTCCTGCAAGATGTCGCCCCGCGTTCTTCATGGCGGGCCAGTAAAGAGTTTCGTCTTCATCTCATCCAGACGATGACCCAAAAAGTGATTAGCGAAGCCGTCGCCGCGGCGGGGGGAAAATTGCAATGAATCACAGCGAAACAATTACCATCGAATGCACCATTAACGGGATGCCTTTTCAGCTTCACGCCGCGCCAGGAATGCCGCTTTCGGAACTACTCCGAGAACAAGGGCTTCTTAGTGTCAAACAAGGTTGCTGCGTAGGCGAATGCGGTGCCTGTACGGTGCTGGTCGACGGCACTGCGATAGACAGTTGCTTATTCCTTGCGGCCTGGGCTGAAGGAAAAGAGATCCGCACGCTGGAAGGTGAAGCGAAAGGCGGTAAACTTTCTCATGTCCAACTGGCTTATGCGAAATCCGGCGCAGTGCAATGCGGGTTTTGTACGCCGGGCCTGATTATGGCTACCACGGCGATGCTGGCAAAACCACGCGAAAAACCATTAACCATTACGGAAATTCGTCGTGGACTGGCGGGAAATCTTTGTCGCTGCACGGGGTATCAGATGATTGTAAATACAGTTCTGGATTGCGAGAAAACGAAGTAAAAGGATATCCGGCCTGAATTCAGGCCGGATTCTCAGAGGTTATGTGTTTAACAACTCATATTTCTTAATCTTGCGATAGAGCGTAGCAATGCCAATGCCCAGTTCATCAGCAACTTCCTTCTTGCTGTTATGACGTGAAAGCGCCTCGCGGATCATTTGCTTTTCCATCTCCTCCAGCGCCGTGCCGCCCGCATCATCGAGTGACAGGTGCGCCTCACTGACCTCTGTTACATCACTTTGCTCCGTTGTGCCATCATTCAGCAGATTTGGCGGCAATAGCGTGCTGTCGATAACTTCACCTGAAGGAACAACGTTAACCAGATATTCCATCAAATTGCTTAACTCGCGCAGGTTTCCGGGCCAACGATGCTTACGCAATATTTCGACGACATCAGGAGCAATGCCAGGATAAACCGATCCCAGACGACGGGTATGCAGATGTAAAAAGTAATGCACCAGTAATTCAATATCTTCCTGACGTTCACGCAGCGGTGGAAGAGTTATCGGGATAACATTAAGTCGGTAGAAGAGATCTTCGCGGAATTTACCTTCGGCAATGAACTGGGCCAAATTCTGATTAGTTGCAGAAATGATGCGGATGTCGACTTGTATTGGGCTACTGGCACCAATCGGCAGAATTTCACGCGCCTCAATAGCGCGCAGTAATTTAGCCTGCAACATTAATGGCATATCACCAATTTCATCGAGAAACAGCGTGCCCGTATTCGCCGCCTGAATCAACCCTGTTTTACCGTTGGCAGAAGCGCCAGTAAATGCGCCTTTAACATAACCGAACAGTTCGCTCTCCAGAAGCTGTTCCGGAATCGCGGCACAGTTGATAGCAATAAAGGGTTTATTCCGTCTTCCGCTCAACTTATGGATTGCACGGGCGACGACTTCTTTACCTGTGCCGCTTTCACCAACCACCATAACGCTGGATGGGCTGGGTGCAATACGGCTAATGAGTCGTTTTAATTGCCGCATAACACGGCACTCGCCAACCAATTGTTCAATATGCGGTTCATCAGGTGCATTTGCTACAGAAAAACTGGTATGCGATTGGTGAAACGCCATTAAAAATAGTTGTCGGCCCTGGATGTTATGCAACTGACCAATGATTAATTCACTTTTATCATCCCACGAAACAATATGTTGCATATGACCATGGGTAAAATTACTCTCAAATGTTAATGGTCTGAAACGAACAGGTTTTCCAATAATATTATTTTGTACAACACCGAGTGTTTTTAAAGCTGTCTGATTAACAAATTGAACACGATTATCAGCATCAACCACTAACACGCCCTGATCCATATTATCGATCATGGTCGCGAATATTTTACTGATGTTATCTCCTGGTCCCTGATCCTCCAGAAGTTTAGAAACAAAAATGGTGGATATATGGCGAACGTAATCAGAAAATTCGCGTAAATTATCACTAATATGCTCTTGTTGCTCGTGGGTAACGGCAATCAAACTTATCACTCCAACACAACGATCCTGTAAAATGACAGGCGTACCCAGAAATGCTTTTTCGCGGCAATTTTCTTTACTATCGCAACCTTCACAAAGGGGATCGAAGCGAGACTGTGTCACAACTTTTTCAGTTTTCGTTTCCAGGACGTGGCGGAGCAGGCGTGAGTTGCCGCTCAACTGGCGGCCAAGAAACTTCCCATACGCGCCCGTTCCGGCGACGCGACACAAGTTTTCATCAACGATCTCAACCTCAAGCTGCAAAACGCTGGCAAGCATTCTGGCAAAACGCTGAATTGTCGGTTGAATTTGCATCAATACTGACTGCGTAGTCGCAAGCTCCATAGCTTTACCTTCCAGACTTACTTAAAAGTCGATCATTGAAGACGTTGATGGTTCACAGATCATGATGATATTAACTCAGGCGAAATTGGCTTTGATAAAAACATAAGATTTTTATCACTTTCTAATAAAATTATGGAAGAGATATCACATTTCTATATCAATATGAGAATTACAGCGGCAAGTTTATCAAACTGAAGAGAGATAGCCTGCCTCTTTATCTTATTTCTGATACTTAGCAGCAAATAAATAACGTGATAAAAAAAGCCAAACGTTTTCGTATTTTAAAAACAACCGGAAACTGGCATCAATATGTGATCAACCCCACACATTATCCGTCAAATTAGCCTTTCGCAGCCGCGTGGATAATTCTGGCACACTTATTGTTAGTCCGAGGTATAGCTGTGAAAACACCAATCACTTTGGCACGTCACAGTGAAATAAACCACTTTGCCTGTCATTCCACTATCGGGACTTTATGATGAAAACTGTTAATGAGCTGATTAAGGATATCAATTCGCTGACCTCTCACCTGCATGAAAAAGATTTTTTGTTAACGTGGGAACAGACGCCAGACGAACTGAAACAAGTACTGGACGTTGCCGCCGCGTTAAAAGCACTGCGTGCTGAAAACATCTCAACCAAAGTCTTTAATAGTGGATTAGGTATTTCCGTCTTCCGCGACAACTCCACCCGTACCCGCTTCTCTTATGCTTCCGCGCTTAACCTGCTCGGCCTTGCACAACAAGATCTTGACGAAGGTAAATCACAAATCGCTCACGGCGAAACCGTGCGTGAAACCGCCAATATGATCTCCTTCTGCGCTGACGCTATCGGTATTCGCGACGATATGTATCTGGGCGCAGGCAACGCCTATATGCGTGAAGTTGGCGCGGCACTTGATGACGGCTACAAGCAGGGTGTGCTGCCGCAGCGTCCGGCTTTAGTGAACCTGCAATGCGATATTGACCACCCGACTCAGTCTATGGCTGACCTGGCATGGTTGCGTGAACACTTTGGTTCGCTGGAAAACCTGAAAGGCAAAAAAATCGCCATGACCTGGGCCTACTCCCCAAGCTATGGCAAACCGCTCTCTGTACCACAAGGCATCATAGGTCTGATGACCCGCTTCGGTATGGATGTCACCCTGGCCCATCCGGAAGGCTACGACCTGATCCCGGATGTCGTTGAAGTTGCTAAAAACAATGCTAAAGCCTCCGGTGGTAGCTTCCGTCAGGTCACCAGCATGGAAGAAGCCTTCAAAGACGCAGACATCGTTTATCCGAAGTCATGGGCACCTTACAAAGTGATGGAAGAGCGTACTGAATTGCTGCGTGCGAACGATCACGAAGGCTTAAAAGCACTGGAAAAACAGTGTCTGGCACAGAACGCGCAACACAAAGACTGGCATTGTACTGAAGAGATGATGGAACTGACCCGTGATGGCGAAGCCCTGTACATGCACTGCCTGCCAGCTGATATCAGCGGCGTATCCTGCAAAGAAGGTGAAGTGACTGAAGGCGTATTCGAAAAATACCGTATCGCTACCTACAAAGAAGCCAGCTGGAAGCCTTATATCATCGCCGCGATGATCCTGTCCCGTAAATACGCCAAACCAGGTGCACTGCTCGAGCAACTGCTGAAAGAAGCGCAAGAACGCGTGAAATAACCCCTCGGGCCGATCAGCTGGTCGGCCCTCTATTTCCAGAGGCCAAAAGGATAGGATATGTCCGTTTTCTCATTGAAGATTGATATCGCCGATAACAAATTTTTCAACGGCGAAACATCACCGCTTTTTTCGCAAAGCCAGGCAAAACTGGCACGCCAGTTCCACCAGAAAATTGCTGGTTATCACCCAACACCGCTTTGTGCGCTGGACGATCTCGCAAACCTGTTTGGTGTAAAGAAAATTCTCGTCAAAGACGAATCAAAACGATTCGGTCTGAACGCCTTCAAAATGCTCGGCGGTGCGTACGCCATCGCTCAATTATTGTGTGAAAAATATCATCTTGATATCGAAACGCTGTCATTTGAGCACCTGAAAAATGCCATCGGCGAAAAAATGACTTTCGCGACTACCACCGACGGCAACCACGGGCGCGGTGTGGCATGGGCAGCACAGCAACTCGGACAGAATGCGGTGATTTACATGCCGAAAGGTTCTGCTCAGGAACGCGTTGACGCCATTCTAAACCTCGGTGCCGAGTGCATCGTCACGGATATGAACTATGACGATACCGTTCGCCTGACCATGCAACACGCGCAGCAGCACGGCTGGGAAGTGGTACAGGACACGGCATGGGAAGGTTACACCAAAATCCCAACCTGGATCATGCAAGGCTACGCAACACTGGCGGATGAAGCCGTCGAGCAAATGCGTGAAATGGGCGTCACCCCGACACACGTTCTGCTGCAAGCCGGTGTCGGTGCAATGGCCGGTGGTGTGCTGGGTTATCTGGTCGACGTCTATAACCCGCAAAATCTGCACAGCATTATTGTTGAACCTGACAAAGCTGACTGTATTTATCGCTCCGGCGTCAAAGGCGACATCGTCAACGTTGGCGGTGATATGGCCACCATCATGGCGGGCCTGGCCTGCGGCGAACCTAACCCGCTGGGCTGGGAAATCCTACGTAACTGCGCCACCCAATTCATCTCCTGCCAGGACAGCGTTGCCGCATTAGGTATGCGCGTGCTGGGTAATCCGTATGGCAACGACCCGCGCATCATCTCCGGTGAATCCGGCGCTGTCGGTTTGGGCGTTCTCGCAGCGGTTCATTATCACCCGCAACGTCAAAGCCTGATGGAAAAACTGGCGCTGAACAAAGATGCCGTGGTGCTGGTTATCAGCACTGAAGGCGACACCGACGTGAAGCACTACCGCGAAGTTGTCTGGGAAGGCAAACACGCTGTAGCACCTTAATCACCCTATTGGAACTGCTCCCTGCAAAACGGGGAGTAAAAAATCTGGAGAAAAATAATGGCTAAGAATATTCCATTCAAACTGATTCTTGAAAAAGCAAAAGATTACCAGGCAGACATGACTCGCTTCCTGCGCGATATGGTTGCTATTCCCAGTGAAAGCTGCGACGAGAAACGCGTAGTACATCGTATTAAAGAAGAGATGGAAAAAGTCGGCTTCGATAAAGTTGAAATCGACCCAATGGGCAACGTTCTCGGTTATATCGGCCACGGCCCGCGTCTGGTGGCAATGGACGCTCATATCGATACAGTCGGCATTGGCAACATCAAAAACTGGGACTTCGATCCGTATGAAGGCATGGAAACCGACGAGCTGATCGGTGGTCGTGGTACTTCCGACCAGGAAGGCGGCATGGCGTCTATGGTATATGCCGGAAAAATCATTAAAGATCTCGGTCTGGAAGATGAATATACCCTGCTGGTCACCGGTACTGTGCAGGAAGAAGACTGCGACGGTCTGTGCTGGCAATACATTATTGAACAATCCGGCATTCGCCCGGAATTTGTGGTCAGTACCGAACCAACCGACTGCCAGGTATACCGTGGTCAACGCGGTCGTATGGAAATTCGCATTGATGTTCAGGGTGTTAGCTGCCACGGTTCGGCACCAGAACGTGGTGATAACGCCATTTTCAAAATGGGTCCAATTCTTGGCGAATTACAGGAACTGTCTCAACGTCTGGGCTATGACGAATTCCTCGGCAAAGGTACGCTGACTGTTTCTGAAATTTTCTTCACCTCCCCAAGTCGTTGCGCTGTAGCAGACAGCTGCGCAGTTTCAATCGACCGTCGTCTGACCTGGGGCGAAACCTGGGAAGGCGCGCTGGACGAGATCCGCGCTCTACCTGCAGTACAGAAAGCTAACGCGGTTGTTTCTATGTACAACTACGACCGTCCGTCCTGGACTGGCCTGGTTTATCCAACCGAATGCTACTTCCCGACCTGGAAAGTGGAAGAAGATCACTTCACCGTTAAAGCACTGGTGAATGCTTATGAAGGGCTGTTTGGTAAAGCGCCTGTCGTTGATAAGTGGACCTTCTCAACTAACGGCGTATCCATCATGGGTCGCCACGGCATTCCGGTCATCGGTTTTGGCCCTGGTAAAGAACCTGAAGCGCACGCGCCAAACGAAAAAACCTGGAAATCTCACCTGGTAACTTGTGCCGCTATGTACGCTGCAATCCCATTAAGCTGGCTGGCAACCGAATAATTACTCTTCACTTATTCCCCCTCCGGTTTACCGGAGGGTTTTTGGAGTTTGCTATGCGCGTATTGATAAAAAACGGCATTGTTGTTAATGCAGATGGACAGGCGAAGCAGGATTTGCTGATTGAAAGCGGGATTGTTCGCCAGTTGGGTACCGATATTTCGCCGCAACTCCCTTGCGAAGAAATTGATGCCTCTGGCTGTTACGTTTTCCCTGGCGGCGTGGATGTCCATACGCATTTCAATATTGATGTCGGCATCGCGCGCAGTTGTGATGATTTTTTTACCGGTACCCGCGCTGCTGCGTGTGGCGGTACAACAACCATTATTGACCATATGGGATTTGGCCCAAATGGCTGCCGGTTACGCCATCAACTGGAAGTTTATCGCGGTTATGCCGCCCACAAAGCGGTCATCGACTACAGCTTTCACGGTGTCATTCAACATATTAATCACGCTATCCTCGACGAAATTCCGATGATGGTTGAGGAAGGACTGAGCAGTTTTAAACTCTATTTAACCTATCAATATAAACTCAACGATGATGAAGTGTTGCAGGCATTACGCCGCTTGCATGAGTCCGGCGCGCTGACCACCGTACACCCGGAAAATGACGCAGCTATCGCCAGCAAGCGGGCGGAGTTTATCGCCGCAGGGTTAACCGCGCCGCGTTATCATGCTTTGAGTCGACCTCTGGAATGCGAAGCGGAAGCCATCGCCCGCATGATTAACCTGGCACAAATTGCCGGTAACGCCCCGCTCTATATCGTGCACCTGTCTAACGGCTTAGGTCTGGATTATCTGCGTCTTGCCCGTGCGAACCACCAGCCAGTCTGGGTTGAAACCTGCCCACAATATCTCCTGTTGGACGAACGCAGTTACGATACAGAAGATGGCATGAAGTTCATTCTTAGCCCACCGCTGCGTAACGTACGCGAGCAGGACAAACTGTGGTGTGGCATCAGCGATGGTGCGATTGACGTGGTGGCAACCGATCACTGCACCTTCTCGATGGCCCAGCGCCAGCAAATTTCTAAAGGCGATTTCAGCCGCTGCCCAAATGGCTTACCCGGTGTGGAGAACCGCATGCAACTGCTGTTCTCCAGTGGCGTGATGACGGGACGTATCTCACCGGAGCGTTTTGTTGAGTTAACCAGTGCAATGCCCGCCAGGCTGTTTGGCCTGTGGCCGCAAAAAGGGATATTAGCGCCCGGTTCCGATGGTGACGTGGTGATTATCGACCCACGTCAGAGCCAACAAATTCAGCATCGCCATCTCCACGACAACGCTGACTACTCGCCATGGGAGGGGTTTACCTGTCAGGGCGCGATTGTCAGAACCTTATCCCGTGGTGAAACGATTTTCTGCGACGGCACCTTTACAGGCAAAGCCGGGCGAGGTCGTTTCCTGCGACGCAAACCGTTTGTCCCTCCCGTGCTCTAACCACTGCCAGGGATCTATACACAATCAAGAATGATGAGTGAGGAAAAATGAGTAAGAAAATTGTTCTCGCCCTGGGCGGGAATGCGCTGGGCGATGACCTGGCTGGGCAAATGAAAGCGGTAAAAATTACTTCTCAGGCAATTGTTGATTTAATTGCCCAGGGACATGAGGTCATCGTCACTCATGGCAACGGGCCACAGGTGGGCATGATTAACCAGGCCTTTGAAGCTGCAGCAAAAACTGAAGCGCACTCGCCAATGCTGCCGATGTCTGTCTGTGTTGCCTTAAGCCAGGGTTATATTGGTTACGATCTACAAAACGCCTTAAGAGAAGAACTGCTTTCTCGTGGCATTAATAAACCTGTAGCAACGCTGGTTACCCAGGTCGAAGTCGATGCTAACGATCCGGCATTCCTCAACCCGACCAAGCCGATCGGTTCGTTCTTTACCGAGCAAGAAGCAGAGCTACTGACAAAACAGGGTTACACTCTGAAAGAAGATGCGGGTCGCGGCTATCGTCGTGTCGTTGCTTCGCCAAAACCGGTTGATATCATTGAAAAAGAAACGGTTAAAGCTCTGGTAGATGCCGGACAGGTGGTGATCACCGTTGGCGGTGGTGGTATCCCTGTTATTCGTGAAGGTAACCATCTGCGTGGTGCCAGCGCGGTTATCGATAAAGACTGGGCCAGCGCCCGTTTAGCAGAAATGATCGATGCCGATATGCTGATCATTCTGACTGCGGTAGAAAAAGTGGCCATTAACTTCGGAAAAGAGAATGAACAGTGGCTCGATCGCCTGTCGTTAAGTGATGCTGAACGCTTTATCGAAGAAGGTCATTTTGCGAAAGGTTCTATGCTGCCTAAAGTGGAAGCTGCCGCCTCGTTTGCTCGCTCTCGCGCAGGTCGTGAAGCACTGATTACCGTATTGAGCAAAGCGAAAGAAGGGATTGAAGGCAAAACCGGAACGGTGATTTGTCAGTAATTTAAAGGCCGGATGGGTAATACCATCCGGCCATTTTCATTTAAGCCACTTCCAGCACTTCTTTTGTCGCTTTAACGCCCTGATGCATCAACATCATTAACGCCTCAAGTACGCCGCCGCCAATCGCCCGGGCTTTATCAGAAACGCTGGTGAAATCAGCCGTTTCACCACGAGGATCGATATCACCAATTTTAAAACCACCGACCACGGCCAGTCCGTCGTTCAACAAGCCACGCACCATCCCCGTCAACGGTGCTTTAATTTCATGCTCACCAATCCAGGCAATGACATCGCCCTCTTTCACCAGATCGCCTAATTTCACGTTGGATCGCATAATGCCTGCAGCAGGAGCGCGGATCACTCGTCGGGTGGTATGCCCCATAATATTGCCGGGAACACCGGTATTCTCCTGCGCACAACCTGAGTAAATCACCTGACCGAGCCAGTGCCCGCGATTTGTTTCAATTACCGCATGACAATCCTTCCCTGCAGTAAAGCCCGGCCCAAGCGCGATTGTTACTGGTGCCATATCTGCCCGCGTTCCCAAATTCTGTTTCGCCAGAATAGCGTCCACCACGCAAAGCGGTTTCAGTTCATCAAGCAATGAACAGGTGGGATCTACCATCACAGGGATAAATCCGCGTTCGGTAAGTTTCATCGCTTCCGCAGAGCTGGTTGCCAGGCGGGCGGTGACGCCTTCGACCGTCATTTCGCCATCGAACACGGCCTGGGCAAACGCCACGGTACAACGAATCACTGTCGGTTTTTCCACTTCCAACATGATCACTTTAAAACCCGCATGATACAGACGTAGCGCTACACCACTGGCGATATCCCCCGCACCGCGAATCACCACCAGCTGGTGTCCGGAAGGATGAGAAGGCTTCATCATCAGCCCACCCGGCGCGTTATTTTTCACCTGTAATATTTCTGCCAGCACGCTGATGGCGATCTCTTGCGGCGTTTCCGCACCTATGTTGTAACCAACGGGCGCATGTAAACGGGCAATATGTTCTTCAGCCACGCCTTTCTCACGCAATTGGCGCAGGAAAAGCTGAACCTTGCGGCGACTTGCCAGCAACCCCAGCCATGCAATGGGTTGTTCAATGAGTTTGTCGAGGGCTTCACGATCCTGATTATTCGTGGCAATCAGGACAAAATTATCAGGGCGAATATCCAGTGCTTCCACTGCCGCACCAAACGACTCAGCATGGAGAAGCGTGGTTGATGGTGGGAATAGTTCAGGATTGAGGCTTTCGCGATAAATATCAGCAACGGCGATATCAAATCCTAATAGCGCCGCACTCTGGGCTATCGCCCGGTTGACATGCCCCGCACCAATCAACACCAGACGTGGACGCATACCATGGACGCTGATAAATACTGACATTGCACCTCCACAATCTGACCCGACAGCATCCGCACCGTTACGAGCCATACGTCCATGGAATAATCGCGGCTTACGTTCCTGCAATGCCTGAAGCGACTCTTCAATCACCTTCCGTTCAACCATTCCGCCACCAATTGTACCGACGATAGAACCATCGGCGCGCACTAACATTTGTGCAGAATGGCGGGGGGTTGAGCCTCGGCTATCAACAATTTGCGCCATCGCAAACGGACAATTTTGCTCTTCGAGTTTTGCAGCCTCTGTGAAAATATTCATACCAACCTCAATGGATATCCTTTCAGTAACCCGGAATACCCGGGCCGCTAATTCACAAATCTGCGCGCGATTGCAGGATGTTCTTGTATATCGCCCAGCCAGATTGCCTCTACGTTGTGTTGTTGCAGCGGTTGAAGGAGCTCGCTTTGCGCAATCGCATTCTCACATTGAGAAAAACGGTTAATGAACCAGACTCGCCGACAACCTTGCGGTACGTTTTTAAACGCCCCCTGAGGGTGGCGAACCAGCGCAACGAGATCGCTCAGTTGCAAGGGTGCATCAGGTGTTAACCCAGTAATATCAGCAAACTGCGACCAGCGATGGACATTTTCTGTGCTCACTTTCTCACCCAAAATATGTCCTCCCATCACAGCAATCACGCAGCAACTGCTTTTAGGTATGCAAGGTTCGTGCTCATCAGGCGCTTTTAACGGCATTCCACGCGAGCCATCTGCCTCAATGAGAATTACGTCACACTCTGGTCGTTGTACCAGTGCATCAATCGCTTCTGGCGTAAATCCCTGCACTTTTCCCTGGTTCGCTTTCCAGCAGTGAAAACAAAATGAAATGGGGGATATAAAAGACGCATGAGGAAGCATGGCGGGATCACGACAGAAAACCACGGGCCAGTGAGATGTTGGCATAAACATATGTGTCGTCGTAGTGATTAATACACGCCTGCCACTCGCCTGGAACAGTTCTGCCAGCCAAAAAAGCAAGCTGGTTTTCCCCCCAGCACCAACAATAGAAATCACAGTGGGACGTTTCTGCGCGCCTAAATCAATGAATAATGCCGATGGGTCAATTATACTTTTCACGCGTCTTTATGGACCTCTCTGGGATAAATTACCCTCAACGTAATCCATCAGGAAGTAACGCAATTATCAGGCGTTATTAGCTCCTGTAAATAATGGAATCACTATGTCAGCCATCGACTGTATAATTACCGCCGCAGGATTATCATCAAGAATGGGGCAATGGAAAATGATGTTACCCTGGCAACAGGGAACAATTCTTGATACAAGTATCAAAAATGCGTTGCAGTTTTGTAGCCGAATTATTTTAGTCACCGGCTATCGTGGTAATGAACTGCACGAACGTTATGCGAACCAGAGCAATATCACTATTATCCACAACCCAGATTATGCGCAGGGTTTACTGACATCAGTAAAGGCCGCAGTACCCGCGGTGCAAACAGAACATTGTTTTCTCACCCACGGAGATATGCCAACCCTCACCATCGATATTTTTAGAAAAATCTGGTCGTTACGAAATGATGGCGCAATACTGCCACTCCATAATGGCATCCCCGGCCATCCGATTTTAGTGTCAAAACCATGCCTGATGCAGGCAATCCAGCGACCCAATGTCACCAATATGCGTCAGGCACTCCTTATGGGAGAACATTATTCCGTCGAAATAGAAAATGCAGAAATAATTTTAGATATTGATACTCCGGACGACTTTATTACAGCGAAGAAAAGGTATACTGAAATTTAGAAAACGTAGTTAAACGATTGCGTTCAAATATCTAATCCCTCCAGCACTCTTTATCATAATGATAAGGAATCACTGATTTTGAGAAAAGAGAAAAAGTGATAAATGGGCTGGCAATAATAATTTTCAGGAGTGATTTTAATTCTCATTTGGCACCTGTGAGTTCATTCACAAAAAGCCATTAAGTTTCGAGCCGCCTCACATTTTTTTATATTTCCCGCCAAACCTGGCAAGAGTGGTGCGATTGTTGCTCTATCCCCCTAAACCACCGGATTTCTCAACACCGGTCACTCAATGATATCTGTATAAGCTAAGGAGAGGGTTATGGGGGATATTATGCGTCCCATTCCGTTTGAGGAAATTTTGACGCGCATATTTGATGAATACCAACAACAACGCTCAATCTTTGGTATTCCCGAGCAACAGTTTTACTCACCCGTAAAAAGTAAAACTGTTAGCGTCTTCGGTGAAACCTGTGCCACTCCCGTCGGCCCTGCCGCTGGCCCGCACACGCAACTCGCGCAAAATATTGTCACTTCCTGGCTGACTGGCGGACGCTTCATCGAACTAAAAACCGTCCAAATTCTTGACCGCCTGGAGCTGGAAAAGCCCTGTATCGATGCCGAAGACGAGTGCTTTAACACCGAATGGTCTACCGAATTTACCCTGCTTAAAGCCTGGGATGAATACCTCAAAGCCTGGTTTGCCCTGCACCTTCTCGAAGCGATGTTCCAGCCTTCTGATTCCGGTAAATCGTTCATCTTTAATATGAGCGTCGGTTACAACCTCGAAGGTATTAAGCAACCGCCGATGCAGCAGTTCATCGACAATATGATGGACGCATCTGACCATCCGAAATTCGCTCAATACCGCGATGCACTTAATAAGCTACTCCAGGATGAGGCATTTTTAGCCCGCCACGGATTACAGGAAAAACGCGAAAGCTTACAGGCCTTACCCGCTCGCATCCCCACCAGTATAGTGCAGGGCGTCACCCTCTCCACCATGCACGGCTGTCCTCCGCATGAAATTGAAGCCATTTGCCGCTACATGCTGGAAGAAAAAGGACTCAACACCTTTGTGAAACTTAACCCGACCTTACTGGGGTATGCGCGTGTTCGTGAGATCCTCGATGTCTGCGGTTTCAGTTACATCGGCTTAAAAGAAGAGTCATTTGATCACGACCTCAAGCTGACGCAAGCGCTGGAAATGCTGGAACGCCTGATGGCACTGGCAAAAGAAAAATCACTCGGCTTTGGCGTAAAACTGACTAACACTCTCGGCACCATTAATAACAAAGGCGCACTGCCTGGTGAAGAGATGTATATGTCAGGCCGTGCGCTGTTCCCGCTCTCCATCAACGTTGCAGCAGTTCTCTCTCGCGCCTTTGACGGCAAACTGCCCATTTCTTATTCCGGTGGTGCCAGTCAGCTGACTATCCGCGATATTTTTGATACTGGTATTCGCCCTATTACTATGGCAACCGACCTGCTGAAACCTGGCGGCTATCTGCGCTTAAGTGCCTGCATGCGCGAGCTGGAAGGCTCCGACGCCTGGGAGCTTAACCACGTTGACGTCGAACGACTGAACAGACTGGCAGCAGACGCGTTAACCATGGAATACACCCAGAAACACTGGAAGCCAGAAGAGCGTATTGAAGTGGCTGAAGACCTGCCGCTGACCGATTGCTACGTTGCCCCCTGTGTTACTGCCTGCGCTATCAAGCAAGATATTCCGGAATACATCCGTCTGCTTGGCGAACACCGCTATGCCGACGCGCTGGAACTCATCTATCAACGCAACGCCCTGCCCGCCATTACCGGTCATATTTGCGATCACCAGTGCCAATACAACTGTACCCGCCTGGATTACGACAGTGCGCTGAATATCCGCGAACTGAAAAAAGTCGCGCTGGAAAAAGGTTGGGATGAATATAAGCAACGCTGGCACAAACCAGCCGGTTCTGGTTCACGCCATCCGGTAGCCGTGATTGGTGCAGGTCCGGCGGGTCTGGCAGCAGGTTACTTCCTTGCCAGAGCGGGCCATCCGGTTACGCTGTTTGAACGCGAAGCCAATGCGGGCGGCGTGGTGAAAAATATCATTCCTCAGTTCCGTATTCCTGCAGAGTTAATTCAGCACGATATCGATTTTGTTGCCGATCACGGCGTGAAATTTGAGTACGGTTGCTCACCCGATTTGACCGTTGAACAGTTAAAAAATCAGGGCTTCCACTATGTTCTGATTGCCACCGGTACCGATAAAAATAGCGGTGTGAAACTGGCGGGCGACAACCAAAATGTCTGGAAATCACTCCCCTTCCTGCGTGAATACAACAAGGGCACCACACTCAAGCTGGGCAAACATGTGGTCGTTGTCGGGGCGGGTAACACCGCAATGGACTGCGCTCGTGCGGCGTTACGCGTTCCAGGCGTAGAAAAAGCAACGGTCGTTTACCGTCGTTCACTGCAAGAGATGCCAGCATGGCGCGAAGAGTATGAAGAAGCGTTGCACGACGGCGTGGAGTTCCGTTTCCTGAATAATCCGGAACGTTTCGATGCTGATGGCACCTTAACCTTGCGCGTTATGTCGCTTGGCGAACCTGATGAGAAAGGTCGTCGCCGTCCGGTTGAAACCAACGAAACAGTAACACTGCATGTGGACAGTCTGATCACCGCCATTGGTGAACAGCAGGATACTGAAGCCCTGAATGCGATGGGCGTGCCGCTGGACAAAAACGGCTGGCCAGACGTCGACCATAATGGCGAAACGCGTCTGAGTGACGTCTTTATGATCGGCGACGTACAGCGCGGACCATCCTCCATTGTCGCTGCTGTCGGAACCGCGCGTCGGGCGACCGATGCCATCCTGAGTCGGGAAAATATCCGTTCCCACCAGAACGATAAATACTGGAATAACGTCAATCCGGCGGAAATCTATCAACGTAAAGGCGATATCTCTGTCACTCTGGTGAACAGTGACGATCGTGATGCGTTTGTCGCCCAGGAAGCCGCACGCTGCCTTGAATGTAACTACGTTTGCAGCAAGTGTGTGGATGTCTGCCCGAACCGCGCCAACGTATCCATTGCGGTCCCTGGCTTCCAGAACCGTTTCCAGACACTGCACCTCGACGCTTACTGTAACGAATGCGGCAACTGCGCTCAGTTCTGTCCGTGGAACGGTAAACCGTACAAAGACAAAATCACCGTCTTCAGCCTGTCGCAAGACTTTGATAACAGCAGTAACCCAGGCTTCCTTGTGGAAGATTGCCGGGTACGCGTACGTCTGAATAACCAAAGCTGGGTGTTAAACATCGACAGCGAAGGTCAGTTCAACAACGTACCACCGGAGCTGAACGATATGTGCCGCATTATTAGCCATGTCCACCAGCATCATCATTATCTGCTGGGCCGCGTGGAGGTGTAATCATGTTGATTCTGAAGAATGTCACCGCAGTGCAGTTACACCCGGCGAAAGTGCAGGAAAGCGTTGATATCGCCATCGAAAATGATGTGATTGTCGCTATCGACGATGCCCTGACGCAACGCTATCCCGATGCCAGCTACAAAGAGATGCATGGTCGGATTGTGATGCCGGGAATTGTCTGCTCGCACAACCATTTTTACTCGGGGCTGTCCCGCGGAATTATGGCAAACATCGCCCCCTGCCCGGATTTCATCTCAACGCTGAAAAATCTCTGGTGGCGGCTCGATCGCGCTCTTGATGAAGAGTCGCTCTATTACAGCGGACTGATTTGTTCCCTGGAAGCGATTAAGAGCGGATGTACATCGGTTATCGATCACCATGCCTCTCCGGCGTATATCGACGGGTCGCTCTCCACATTGCGCAACGCATTTTTAAAAGTTGGCCTGCGCGCGATGACCTGTTTTGAAACTACTGACCGTAACAGCGGCATCAAAGAGTTGCAGGAAGGTGTAGAAGAAAACATCCGCTTCGCCCGTCAGATTGATGAGGCGAAGAAAGCAGCAACCGAGCCGTATCTGGTGGAAGCACATATCGGCGCTCACGCGCCGTTTACCGTGCCGGATGCCGGTCTGGAGATGCTGCGTGAAGCCGTGAAAAGCACAGGTCGTGGTTTGCATATTCACGCTGCGGAAGACCTTTACGACGTTTCCTACAGTCACCATTGGTACGGCAAAGACCTGCTGGCACGACTGGCGCAATTCGATCTCATCGGCAGCAAAACGCTGGTCGCTCATGGGCTGTACTTGTCGAAAGATGACATCGCCCTACTCAATCAGCGCGATGCGTTCCTGGTGCATAACGCCCGTTCAAACATGAACAACCATGTCGGCTACAACCATCACCTTGGCGACATCCGCAATCTGGCGTTGGGAACGGACGGCATTGGTTCGGACATGTTTGAAGAGATGAAATTTGCCTTCTTTAAACATCGCGATGCGGGTGGCCCGCTGTGGCCTGACAGTTTTGCCAAAGCCCTGACTAACGGTAACGAACTGATGAGCCGCAACTTTGGCGCGAAATTTGGGCTTCTGGAAGCCGGTTACAAAGCCGATTTAACCATTTGCGATTACAACTCGCCGACGCCGCTGCTGGCAGACAATATCGCCGGGCATATCGCTTTCGGTATGGGCTCAGGCAGCGTTCACAGCGTGATGGTCAATGGTGTGATGGTCTATGAAGACCGTCAGTTTAACTTCGATTGCGATTCCATTTATGCGCAAGCCAGAAAAGCCGCTGCCAGTATGTGGCGTCGGATGGATGCGCTGGCATAAATAACAGCTCCCCTCTTCTTTCAGAGAAGAGGGGAAATTAAGGAAAGACGATGATTGAACAATTTTTCAGACCCGACTCTGTCGAACAGGCGCTGGAACTGAAGCGCCGCTACCAGGATGAAGCCGTCTGGTTCGCCGGGGGCAGCAAACTCAACGCTACACCAACCCGTACCGATAAAAAGATTGCCATTTCCTTGCAGGATCTGGAGCTGGACTGGATTGACTGGGATAACGGTGCACTACGAATTGGCGCAATGTCTCGCTTGCAGCCACTGCGTGATGCGCGATTTATTCCTGCAGCACTGCGTGAAGCCCTCGGTTTTGTTTACTCACGCCATGTTCGTAATCAGTCGACCATTGGTGGTGAAATCGCCGCCCGGCAAGAAGAGTCAGTGCTGCTTCCCGTCCTGCTGGCACTGGATGCTGAACTGGTTTTTGGCAACGGCGAAACGCTGTCAATCGAGGACTACCTGGCCTGCCCATGCGATCGCCTGTTAACCGAAATTATCATTAAAGATCCGTATCGCACCTGTGCGACTCGCAAAATTAGCCGTTCTCAGGCAGGTTTAACCGTCGTGACGGCAGCCGTTGCAATAACAGACCACGACGGTATGCGAATTGCGCTGGATGGCGTCGCCAGTAAAGCACTGCGTCTGCACGATGTCGAAACTCAAAATCTGGAAGGCAATGCACTTGAACAGGCTGTCGCCAACGCCATTTTCCCGCAGGAAGATTTGCGGGGCAGCGTGGCCTATAAACGCTATATCACGGGAGTTCTGGTAGCCGATCTGTATGCCGACTGCCAACAGGCTGGGGAGGAAGCCGTATGATCATCCACTTTACTTTAAATGGCGCGCCTCAGGAGCTAACCGTTAATCCAGGCGAAAACGTGCAAAAGCTGTTGTTTAACATGGGAATGCACTCTGTACGCAACAGTGATGATGGCTTTGGGTTTGCCGGTTCTGACGCAATTATCTTTAACGGTAATATCGTTAACGCGTCCTTGCTTATCGCCGCACAGTTAGAGAAGGCAGATATTCGTACCGCAGAATCTCTGGGCAAATGGAATGAGTTAAGTCTGGTTCAACAGGCCATGGTTGATGTTGGCGTGGTGCAGTCTGGTTATAACGATCCAGCTGCGGCTCTGATTATCACCGATCTTCTCGATCGCATCGACGCACCTATCCGCGAAGAGATCGACGACGCGCTCTCAGGTCTGTTTAGCCGCGATGCAGGCTGGCAGCAATACTATCAGGTCATTGAACTGGCGGTTGCACGTAAAAATAATCCGCAGGCCACCATTGATATCGCTCCGACTTTCCGTGACGACCTTGAAGTCATTGGCAAGCATTATCCTAAAACTGATGCCGCGAAAATGGTGCAGGCGAAACCCTGCTATGTTGAAGATCGCGTAACGGCTGACGCCTGCGTCATTAAAATGTTACGTAGCCCACACGCTCACGCACTGATTACTCATCTGGATGTCAGCAAAGCTGAAGCCTTACCGGGCGTCGTTCACGTTATTACTCACCTGAATTGCCCGGATATTTACTATACCCCGGGTGGTCAGAGCGCACCGGAACCATCACCGCTTGACCGCCGTATGTTCGGCAAGAAAATGCGTCACGTCGGCGATCGCGTTGCTGCGGTAGTAGCCGAAAGTGAAGACATTGCGCTCGAAGCACTGAAGCTCATCGACGTTGAATATGAAGTGCTTAAGCCGGTAATGTCGATTGACGAGGCAATGGCGGAAGATGCGCCTGTCGTGCACGATGAACCGGTGGTGTATGTTGCTGGTGCGCCAGATACTCTGGAAGATGATAACAGCCATGCAGCCCAGCGCGGCGAGCATATGATCATCAACTTCCCGATCGGTTCTCGCCCACGCAAAAATATCGCTGCCAGTATTCATGGTCATATTGGCGATATGGACAAAGGCTTTGCCGATGCCGATGTGATCATTGAGCGAACCTATAACTCAACGCAGGCGCAGCAGTGCCCGACTGAAACACATATCTGCTTTACCCGTATGGACGGCGATCGTCTGGTGATCCACGCCTCCACCCAGGTACCATGGCACTTACGCCGCCAGGTCGCGCGCCTCGTGGGCATGAAACAACATAAAGTTCATGTCATTAAAGAACGTGTAGGCGGCGGTTTTGGCTCTAAACAGGACATCCTGCTGGAAGAAGTGTGCGCCTGGGCAACTTGCGTGACCGGGCGTCCGGTACTTTTCCGCTACACCCGTGAAGAAGAGTTTATTGCTAACACCTCTCGTCACGTAGCGAAAGTCACCGTCAAACTGGGCGCGAAAAAAGATGGTCGCCTGACGGCAGTGAAGATGGATTTCCGCGCCAACACGGGTCCTTACGGTAACCACTCACTCACCGTACCGTGTAACGGACCGGCGCTGTCGCTGCCGTTATATCCATGCGATAACGTCGATTTTCAGGTCACCACCTACTACAGCAACATTTGCCCAAATGGTGCTTATCAGGGTTATGGCGCACCGAAAGGTAACTTCGCTATCACCATGGCATTAGCGGAACTGGCTGAACAGTTACAGATCGACCAACTGGAAATTATCGAACGTAACCGGGTACACGAAGGGCAAGAGCTGAAAATTCTCGGTGCAATCGGTGAAGGTAAAGCGCCGACCTCCGTTCCTTCCGCCGCCAGCTGCGCACTGGAAGAGATCCTGCGTCAGGGTCGCGAGATGATCCAATGGTCTTCACCAAAACCGCAAAATGGTGACTGGCACATCGGTCGCGGCGTCGCCATTATCATGCAGAAATCGGGTATCCCGGATATCGATCAGGCTAACTGCATGATCAAACTGGAATCGGATGGCACCTTTATCGTTCATTCTGGCGGTGCGGATATTGGTACTGGCCTGGATACTGTGGTGACGAAACTGGCAGCAGAAGTGCTGCACTGCCCCCCGCAGGACGTGCATGTTATCTCCGGTGATACCGATCATGCGTTGTTTGATAAAGGCGCATATGCCTCGTCCGGTACTTGCTTCTCGGGTAACGCTGCGCGTTTGGCAGCGGAAAATCTGCGGGAGAAAATCCTGTTCCACGGCGCGCAAATGTTGGGTGAGCCAGTGGCAGATGTTCAACTAGCAACGCCGGGCGTCGTTCGCGGCAAGAAAGGCGAAGTTAGTTTCGGAGAGATAGCCCATAAAGGCGAAACCGGCACCGGCTTTGGTTCACTGGTGGGAACTGGCAGTTATATCACGCCTGATTTCGCCTTCCCGTATGGCGCAAACTTCGCTGAAGTTGCCGTCAACACGCGTACGGGTGAAATCCGCCTGGATAAATTCTACGCCTTGCTGGACTGCGGTACACCGGTCAATCCAGAGTTAGCGTTGGGACAAATCTACGGTGCCACTCTGCGAGCTATCGGCCACAGTATGAGCGAAGAGATCATTTATGACGCCGAAGGTCACCCGTTAACGCGTGATTTACGCAGTTACGGCGCACCGAAAATTGGTGACATTCCGCGTGATTTCCGCGCTGTGCTGGTGCCGAGCGACGATAAAGTCGGCCCATTCGGGGCGAAATCGATCTCGGAAATCGGTGTAAATGGCGCAGCTCCGGCGATTGCTACCGCAATTCACGATGCCTGCGGCATCTGGTTACGCGAATGGCATTTCACACCGGAGAAAATACTCACCGCGCTGGAAAAAATATAAGTAATAAATGGCCGCTTCGGCGGCCTGTTTCTCTGTTTGAACGATGACTAAATAGTGACTGCGAAAATGAGATAAGCCGTTCTCAAGGCGTCCTGCGCCCCAAATTCGTGGGAATTTATTTTACTAATTCAGATGATCAAATTTACTTTAAAAGGAGTGAAGGGATGTCTGATATAAACCATGCAGGTTCTGACCTTATATTTGAACTGGAGGATCGCCCTCCCTTTCATCAGGCTCTCGTAGGTACCATTACCCATCTGTTGGCAATTTTCGTTCCGATGGTAACCCCCGCGTTAATCGTGGGTGCGGCCTTACAGCTTTCCGCTGAAACAACTGCCTATCTTGTTTCTATGGCGATGATCGCCTCTGGTATTGGTACCTGGTTACAAGTAAACCGCTACGGCATCGTCGGTTCTGGTTTACTTTCAATTCAGTCAGTCAATTTTTCATTTGTTACGGTCATGATTGCGCTGGGTAGCAGCATGAAAAGCGACGGTTTTCACGAAGAGTTAATCATGTCGTCGCTCCTCGGCGTCTCCTTCGTTGGCGCATTTCTGGTTGTCGGCTCTTCTTTTATCCTGCCCTATTTACGTCGGGTTATTACGCCTACCGTCAGCGGCATTGTGGTGCTGATGATCGGCTTAAGCCTGATTAAAGTTGGCATTATTGATTTTGGCGGTGGTTTTGCAGCTAAAAGCAGCGGTACGTTCGGCAATTACGAGCATCTCGGCGTTGGCTTATTGGTTTTGATTGTGGTGATCGGCTTTAACTGCTGCCGCAGTCCGTTGCTACGCATGGGTGGGATCGCCATTGGGCTATGTGTCGGCTATATCGCATCGTTATGCCTGGGCATGGTGGATTTCAGCAGTATGCGCAATTTGCCGTTAATCACCATCCCGCATCCGTTCAAATACGGCTTTAGTTTTAGCTTCCATCAGTTCCTGGTGGTTGGCACGATTTATCTGCTTAGCGTGCTGGAAGCTGTCGGCGATATCACCGCCACGGCAATGGTTTCCCGCCGTCCCATTCAGGGGGAAGAGTATCAGTCCCGACTGAAAGGCGGCGTGCTGGCAGATGGTCTGGTTTCTGTTATCGCCTCCGCTGTCGGTTCATTACCATTAACCACGTTTGCGCAAAATAATGGGGTTATTCAGATGACTGGCGTCGCTTCACGTTATGTCGGGCGAACCATCGCGGTAATGCTGGTTATCCTCGGCTTATTTCCGATGATTGGCGGCTTCTTCACGACCATTCCCTCAGCAGTTCTGGGAGGCGCAATGACGTTGATGTTTTCCATGATTGCCATCGCAGGGATTCGCATCATCATCACCAACGGTTTAAAGCGCCGTGAAACGCTTATTGTCGCCACGTCTTTAGGTTTAGGGCTTGGTGTCTCCTACGATCCCGAAATTTTTAAAATATTGCCAGCCTCTATTTATGTATTAGTTGAAAACCCTATTTGTGCTGGCGGGTTAACTGCGATTTTATTAAATATTATCCTCCCTGGTGGCTACCGACAGGAAAACGTTCTGCCTGGTATTACCTCAGCGGAAGAGATGGATTAACAGTAAAGGAGTCAATGATGTCAGGAGAACACACGTTAAAAGCGGTACGAGGCAGTTTTATTGATGTCACCCGTACGGTCGATAACCCGGAAGAAATTGCCTCTGCGCTGCGGTTTATTGAGGATGGTTTATTACTCATTAAACAGGGAAAAGTGGAATGGTTTGGCGAATGGGAAGACGGAAAGCATCAAATTCCTGACACCATTCGCGTGCGCGACTATCGCGGCAAACTGATAGTACCGGGCTTTGTCGATACACATATCCATTATCCGCAAAGTGAAATGGTGGGGGCCTATGGTGAACAATTGCTGGAGTGGTTGAATAAACACACCTTCCCTACTGAACGTCGTTATGAGGATTTAGAGTACGCCCGCGAGATGTCGGCGTTCTTCATCAAGCAGCTTTTACGTAACGGAACCACCACGGCGCTGGTGTTTGGCACTGTTCATCCACAATCCGTTGATGCGCTGTTTGAAGCCGCCAGTCATATCAATATGCGTATGATTGCCGGTAAAGTGATGATGGACCGAAACGCACCGGATTATCTGCTCGACACTGCCGAAAGCAGCTATCACCAAAGCAAAGAACTGATTGAACGCTGGCACAAAAATGGTCGTCTGTTGTATGCGATTACGCCACGCTTCGCCCCTACCTCATCTCCTGAACAGATGGCGATGGCGCAACGCCTGAAAGAAGAATATCCGGATACATGGGTACATACCCATCTCTGTGAAAACAAAGATGAAATTGCCTGGGTGAAATCGCTTTATCCTGACCATGATGGTTATCTTGATGTTTACCATCAGTACGGCCTGACCGGTAAAAACTGCGTCTTTGCTCACTGCGTCCATCTCGAAGAAAAAGAGTGGGATCGTCTCAGCGAAACCAAATCCAGCATTGCTTTCTGTCCGACCTCCAACCTTTACCTCGGCAGCGGCTTATTCAACTTGAAAAAAGCATGGCAGAAGAAAGTCAAAGTGGGCATGGGAACGGATATCGGTGCCGGAACAACTTTTAACATGCTGCAAACGCTGAACGAAGCCTACAAGGTATTGCAATTACAAGGCTATCGCCTCTCGGCATATGAAGCGTTTTACCTGGCCACGCTCGGCGGAGCGAAATCTCTGGGCCTTGACGATTTGATTGGCAACTTTTTACCTGGCAAAGAGGCTGATTTCGTGGTGATGGAACCCACTGCCACTCCGCTACAGCAGCTGCGCTATGACAACTCTGTTTCTTTAGTCGACAAATTGTTCGTGATGATGACGTTGGGCGATGACCGTTCGATCTACCGCACCTACGTTGATGGTCGTCTGGTGTACGAACGCAACTAATAATAAAACTTTAACATCCTCGTGAGGACATCATTATGTCTGGAGACATCCTACAAACACCGGACGCACCAAAGCCACAGGGCGCGCTGGATAATTATTTTAAAATTACCGCTCGTGGCAGTACCATTCGTCAGGAAGTACTGGCTGGCTTAACGACCTTTCTGGCCATGGTTTATTCCGTTATCGTCGTTCCGGGAATGCTGGGCAAAGCAGGTTTTCCTCCCGCAGCTGTGTTTGTTGCCACCTGTCTGGTCGCGGGCTTCGGCTCGTTGCTGATGGGGTTATGGGCCAATTTGCCAATGGCGATTGGTTGCGCTATTTCCTTGACGGCGTTTACCGCATTCAGTCTGGTACTCGGGCAACAAATTAGCGTTCCTGTCGCACTGGGCGCAGTCTTTCTGATGGGCGTCATCTTCACCGCTATTTCCGTAACCGGTGTGCGTACCTGGATCTTACGTAATTTGCCGATGGGGATCGCTCACGGTACAGGTATCGGTATCGGCCTGTTTCTGCTGCTGATTGCTGCTAACGGTGTGGGAATGGTTATCAAAAACCCGATTGAAGGCTTGCCAGTGGCGCTCGGTGCGTTTACCTCCTTCCCGGTGATGATGAGCTTACTGGGGCTGGCGGTCATCTTCGGTCTGGAAAAGTGCCGCGTACCCGGCGGGATCTTGTTGGTGATTATTGCAATTTCGATCATCGGCTTAATCTTTGACCCAGCGGTGAAGTACCACGGTCTGGTGGCAATGCCAAGCCTGACTGGCGAAGATGGTAAGCCTTTGATTTTCAGCCTCGATATTATGGGCGCACTCCAGCCAACTGTACTTCCGAGTGTACTGGCATTGGTGATGACCGCAGTGTTCGACGCCACTGGCACCATCCGTGCCGTCGCCGGTCAGGCGAATTTGTTGGATAAAGACAACCAGATCATCAACGGCGGCAAAGCCCTGACCAGTGACTCAGTAAGTTCAATATTCTCCGGCCTGGTGGGCGCAGCGCCCGCGGCGGTTTATATCGAATCAGCGGCAGGAACCGCCGCCGGGGGGAAAACCGGTTTAACCGCAACCGTGGTTGGTGTGTTGTTCCTGATGATTCTGTTTTTATCACCGTTATCGTTTCTGATCCCCGGTTATGCCACAGCTCCCGCACTGATGTACGTGGGTTTGCTGATGTTAAGCAACGTCTCGAAGCTGGATTTCAACGATTTTATTGACGCAATGGCTGGCCTGGTGTGTGCCGTGTTCATCGTTCTGACTTGTAATATCGTTACCGGTATTATGCTGGGCTTTGTAACACTGGTGGTGGGTCGCGTCTTTGCGCGCGAATGGCAAAAGCTGAATATTGGTACGGTGATCATTACTGCCGCACTGGTCGCGTTTTACGCGGGTGGTTGGGCAATCTAATAGATTCTCCGCGCCTTTCCGCGCGGAGATTTCTTTCAGAGAGGATTCTCACTGCTGGCAGCAATACGCTGCTGGCGGATACGCCTGAGTTCTCTTTCAGTAAGCAACTGCAGCGCCTGTGTCGGGCAAGATTCAACGCAGGCTGGCCCCTCTTCCCGCAGTTCACAGAGATCGCATTTCACGATTTGTTGCCGGGGATCACCCGGCAATGACTGAATGGTGATCATCCCAAACGGGCACGTGCTAACGCAACTCTGACAGCCAATACAACGGGCAGAATTGGCCTGCACCACCTGCTCGCCCATCGTCAGCGCCCCCACGGGGCAAGCGCCAACACAAGGGGCGTTTTCACACTGATGGCACATCACCGGCGCACTGATGCTATCCAGCCGTTGTACCTTCAGCCGGGGTAAAAAGATATCGGCATTCAACTCCTGTTCTGAAGGGTGAGCGACCACACAGGCCACTTCACAAGTACGGCAGCCAATACAGTCAGCCGGATTAACGATAATTAACGATTTCATCACGATGCCTTCGTATCAAACAGAGTTAACATATCGCGCGCCGCCTGCCTTCCTGCGGCCATTGCAGTGACAACCAGATCTGCGCCATGAACTGCATCACCACCAGCAAAGACTTTTTTCAGATGCGTCTGGGTGGGTAAATACCCGACGTCGCCGGTTTGAATCAGGCCCCATTTATCGAGTTTAATTCCGCTGCCCTGCAACCACGGCATGGTATGTGCCTGGAAACCAAAGGCCATAATGAGAACATCGGCGGGCAATTCAAACTCTGAACCCGCAACCGGACGAGGACGACGGCGGCCATCCGGCCCCGGCTCACCCATAGCGGTACGAATCAGGCCCACCGCCGTTAAGCGTCCATCTTCATCACAAGCGATATATTGCGGCTGAACATTGAACTGAAACTCAACACCTTCCTCGCGGGCATTGACCACCTCTTTGCGCGAACCCGGCATACTGACTTCATCACGACGATACGCACAGGTCACGCTGGCAGCATTAAGGCGGATGGAAGTCCGCAAACAATCCATTGTCGTATCGCCACCGCCCAATACCACAACTCGCTTACCTTCCACATCCGTCAGCGGATACTCTGCAGACTCCGGCAATCCCATGAGCTGGCGGGTATGGGCGGTCAGGAACGGTAACGCCTGAATGACACCAGGCGCATCTTCATGCGGCAGATCTGCTCGCATCATCCCGTAAGTCCCCACGCCGAGGAAAACAGCATCATATTCCGCCGTTAATTCGTTGAAAGAGATATCGCGGCCAATTTCACAGTTGAGATGGAAATCGATTCCCATTGCGGTGAATATCTCTCGCCGCTGGCTTAATACCGTTTTATCGAGTTTGAAAGGAGGAATGCCAAAAGTCAGCATACCGCCAATTTCTGGATGGCGATCAAAGACATCAACCTGAACTCCCGCGCGCGCCAGAATATCAGCACACCCTAATCCTGCAGGTCCAGCGCCAATCACCGCCACTTTTTCGCTACGGGGAACAACTTTGCTGACATCGGGACGCCAGCCCATCGCCAGCGCAGTATCGGTGATGTAGCGTTCCAGATTACCGATAGAGACTGCGCCAGAGTGATCTTTCAAAGTACATGCGCCTTCACAAAGACGGTCCTGTGGACATACCCTGCCGCAGATTTCGGGTAAGGAACTGGTCTGGTGGCAAAGTTCTGCCGCTTCAATAATCTTTCCTTCCTGTACCAGACGGATGTAATCCGGAATAGCGTTATGCAGCGGGCAATGCCAGTTGCAGTTAGCTTTTTCGGCACAATAAACACAGCGGTCACTCTCATAAGTCGCTTGTTGTGGATCCAGCCCGCAATAGATTTCGCCAAAGTGGGTTTTCCGTTCACTCGCTGAAATTTTATCTGCGCCTTTACGCGAGTTAACGGGGAGCAACGCTGCACTGCGAGATGGCTGAGCGCCTGATGACGCTTTTCCTGCTGCCGTTTTGCGCTGGCGGGCCACCTTTATCTGCTGCAACCCTTTATCGTCCATCAGCCGTAACGCCTGTGTTGGGCAGACGTCAATACAGGCTTGCGTGCCGGAACTGCGCTGGTTACAAAGGTCGCATTTCTGCGCAATCGTATCGACCATCTCAACGACGCCAAAGGGGCAAGCGATTGCGCATCTTTTACAACCAATACATTTTTGTTCGTTCAGTTGTACGCTATCAGCCTGAAAAGTCAGAGCATAAACCGGACAAGCCGTAACGCAGGGGGCATTGTTGCAATGATGGCAGGCCACCGGATTCGCAGCCTGGCCTTTCCCTACAACGTGGATACGCGGTCGAAAGTCACTGTGACTCAGCGGCCAGTTTTCTTGATTATGTGCCACCGCACAGGCAATTTCACAAGCATGGCAGCCTATACATTCCGCAGCTTCAGCAGCGATAAACTTATTCATTTGCATCCCTTTCATTTAATGAGTTATGTCTTCTCAAATTTCGCGATGCAATAAACGGGCATATATTAGGTAGCATGACCGTTTTAATTATAATTTTGCAACTGAGTTCAAATTATTGCCCCTCAATCTATGCCGCTTTCATTATTTCAACATTGCCGATCAAAAGAATGCTATCCAGATAAAAACGATTAAATGCGAGAGTGCGACATGCCAGAATGATTAATGAAATATCAATATGAGAAAATTACAGATAATTCCATTGTCAGGTTCTCTTCTCATTTTCGTGGTTTAACCACGATTATGTGATTGCCTCCGCAATTCCTGTCTCTAACTCCCCTTCCTCGCAAAAACTGGCACTCCACGAGCATGTGTTTAGACAGTTTCATGAACATAAACGGTTGCTTTTTACTCTGGCGGGCGAAAGGAGAAACACTGATGAGCGCCATAGATTCCCAACTTCCCTCATCTTCTGGGCAAGACCGCCCAACTGATGAGGTTGACCGCATATTATCACCTGGAAAGCTGATCATACTCGGTCTGCAACACGTCCTTGTCATGTACGCAGGTGCAGTCGCTGTTCCTCTTATGATTGGTGACCGACTCGGCCTATCAAAAGAAGCTATTGCGATGCTCATCAGCTCGGATCTCTTTTGCTGCGGGATCGTCACATTATTGCAATGTATCGGTATCGGCCGCTTTATGGGGATCCGCCTGCCGGTGATTATGTCGGTGACCTTCGCCGCTGTAACACCAATGATAGCTATTGGTATGAACCCGGATATCGGCCTGCTGGGGATATTCGGTGCCACTATCGCCGCGGGTTTTATCACCACATTATTAGCGCCACTTATCGGTCGCTTGATGCCTTTATTCCCGCCACTGGTTACCGGTGTGGTTATTACTTCTATCGGGCTTAGCATCATTCAGGTGGGTATTGACTGGGCCGCCGGAGGTAAAGGGAATCCGCAATATGGTAATCCCGTTTATTTAGGTATCTCCTTTGCCGTCTTAATTTTTATCTTGCTCATTACTCGCTATGCGAAAGGATTTATGTCCAACATCGCCGTATTACTGGGGATTGTATTTGGCTTTTTACTTTCGTGGATGATGAATGAAGTCAATTTATCCGGGCTACATGATGCTTCATGGTTTGCGATTGTCACGCCGATGTCATTTGGTATGCCGATTTTCGATCCCGTTTCCATTCTGACCATGACTGCCGTGTTAATCATCGTGTTTATCGAGTCGATGGGGATGTTCCTGGCACTGGGTGAAATAGTCGGTCGTAAACTCTCTTCACACGATATTATTCGCGGGCTGCGTGTCGATGGTGTAGGGACAATGATAGGCGGAACGTTTAACAGCTTCCCCCACACGTCATTTTCTCAAAACGTTGGCCTGGTTAGCGTGACGCGCGTTCATAGCCGCTGGGTGTGCATTGCTTCCGGTATCATTTTGATCCTGTTCGGCATGGTGCCCAAAATGGCGGTGCTGGTGGCCTCCATTCCGCAATTTGTGCTGGGCGGCGCGGGGCTGGTGATGTTCGGCATGGTACTGGCGACAGGGATTCGAATTCTGTCGCGCTGTAACTACACCACTAACCGTTACAACCTCTATATTGTGGCGATCAGTCTCGGTGTTGGCATGACGCCAACGCTCTCTCACGATTTCTTTTCTAAGTTACCGGCCGTACTGCAACCGTTGCTGCATAGCGGCATTATGCTCGCAACCCTTAGCGCCGTTGTGCTGAACGTCTTCTTTAATGGCTACCAGCATCATGCTGACCTGGTGAAGGAATCCGTCTCTGATAAAGATTTAAAAGTCAGGACAGTACGTATGTGGCTTCTGATGCGCAAGCTGAAGAAAAATGAGCATGGAGAATAATATGAATCTTTTAATGCGCGCTATATTCAGTCTGCTGTTGCTTTTTACTCTCTCTATTCCTGTCATTTCTGATTGTGTTGCAATGGCCATTGAAAGTCGCTTCAAATATATGATGCTGCTTTTTTAAATGGTTTTTACCTGTCGACATCCGTTCAAAACGGGCGGTTGTCGATAAACGCTCACTTGGTTAATCATTTCACTCTTCTATTATCTATAATGATGAGTGATCAGAATTACATGTGAGAAATTATGCAAACGGAACACGTCATTTTATTGAATGCACAGGGAGTTCCCACGGGTACGCTGGAAAAGTATGCCGCACACACGGCAGACACCCTCTTACATCTCGCGTTTTCCAGTTGGCTGTTTAATGCCAAAGGGCAATTATTAGTTACCCGCCGCGCCCTTAGCAAAAAAGCATGGCCTGGCGTGTGGACTAACTCGGTTTGTGGGCACCCACAACTGGGAGAAAGCAACGAAGAGGCGGTGATCCGCCGTTGCCGTTATGAGCTTGGCGTAGAAATTACGCCTCCTGAATCTATCTATCCTGACTTTCGCTACCGCGCCACCGATCCGAATGGCATTGTGGAAAATGAAGTGTGTCCGGTATTTGCCGCACGCACGACCAGTGCGTTACAGATCAACGATGATGAAGTGATGGATTATCAATGGTGTGATTTAGCAGCGGTTTTACGCGGTATTGATGCTACGCCGTGGGCGTTCAGTCCGTGGATGGTGATGCAGGCGACAAATCGCGAAGCCAGAAAACGATTATCTGCATTTACCCAGCTTAAATAAAAAACCCCGACGGTTGCCGGGGTTGTGAGCATAACGTAATGCTTATTTTACCGGACGCATCGCCGGGAACAGAATAACGTCGCGGATGGTATGGCTGTTGGTGAACAGCATTACCATACGGTCGATACCAATTCCCAGACCTGCTGTCGGCGGTAAGCCATGTTCCAGTGCGGTGACATAATCTTCGTCGTAGAACATCGCTTCGTCGTCACCTGCATCTTTCGCGGCAACCTGATCCAGGAAGCGCTGCGCCTGATCTTCCGCGTCATTCAGCTCGCTAAAGCCGTTACCGATTTCACGCCCTCCAATGAAGAACTCAAAGCGGTCTGTGATTTCCGGGTTAACGTCGTTACGACGCGCCAGAGGAGAAACTTCTGCCGGATATTCAGTAATGAAGGTCGGCTGGATCAGATGAGCTTCTGCCACTTCTTCGAAGATCTCGGTAACGATACGGCCCAGACCCCAACTCTTCTCAACGTGGATGCCGATAGATTCAGCAATCGCTTTCGCAGAGTCGAAGTTGTCCAGATCCGCCATGTCAGTTTCCGGGCGATATTTCTTGATCGCTTCACGCATGGTCAGTTTTTCGAACGGTTTACCGAAGTCCAGCGTTACGTCGCCGTAGGTCACTTCCGTCTTACCGAGAATATCCTGTGCCAGAGTACGGAACAGCGATTCGGTCAGCTCGATCAGATCTTTGTAATCTGCGTAAGCCATATAGAGTTCCATCATGGTGAACTCTGGGTTATGACGTACGGAAATACCTTCGTTACGGAAGTTACGGTTGATTTCGAATACACGCTCGAAGCCACCGACCACCAGACGCTTGAGGTACAGTTCCGGCGCGATACGCAGGTACATGTCGAGATCCAGCGCGTTATGGTGAGTGATAAACGGACGCGCAGCGGCACCGCCAGGGATCACCTGCATCATCGGCGTTTCAACTTCCATAAAGCCGCGATTCACCATGAACTGGCGAATACCAGAGAGGATCTGCGAGCGCACTTTAAAGGTGTTGCGGGATTCATCGTTAGAGATGAGATCCAAATAACGCTGACGATAGCGCGCTTCCTGATCCTGCAAGCCGTGGAATTTATCCGGCAGCGGACGCAGTGCTTTGGTCAGCAGACGCAGCTCGGTACAGTGGATAGACAGTTCGCCGGTTTTGGTTTTGAACAGTTTACCTTTCGCGCCGAGGATATCGCCGAGGTCCCATTTTTTGAACTGCTCGTTGTAAACGCCTTCCGGCAGATCGTCACGGGCAACGTACAACTGAATGCGACCGCCAACGTCCTGCAGAGTAACGAAAGACGCTTTACCCATAATACGACGGGTCATCATGCGGCCAGCAACGGCGACTTCGATGTTCAGCGCTTCCAGTTCTTCGTTCTCTTTACCGTCGAATTCTGCGTGCAATTGGTCAGAGGTATGATCGCGACGGAAATCGTTCGGGAAGGCAATCCCCTGCTCACGCAGGTTCGCCAGCTTCTCACGACGCGTTTTCAGTTCATTGTTAAGATCGACTACCGCGTCAGCGCCCTGTGCGTGTTGTTCAGACATGTTGGTTCCTCATAACCCTGCTTTCAAACTTGCTTCGATAAATTGATCCAGGCTGCCGTCCAGCACGGCCTGCGTGTTGCGGGTTTCTACCCCGGTACGCAGATCTTTAATGCGGGAGTCATCAAGGACATAAGAACGAATCTGGCTGCCCCAGCCGATGTCGGATTTATTGTCTTCCATCGCCTGTTTCTCGGCATTTTTCTTCTGCATCTCCAGTTCATAAAGCTTCGCTTTCATCTGCTTCATGGCCTGGTCTTTGTTCTTGTGCTGGGAACGGTCGTTCTGGCATTGGGTCACGATCCCGGTTGGGATGTGAGTAATACGCACCGCAGATTCGGTACGGTTAACGTGCTGACCGCCCGCGCCAGATGCGCGATAAACGTCGATGCGCAGATCCGCCGGATTGATTTCGATATCGATATCATCATCAACTTCCGGGTAAACAAACGCGGAGCTGAACGACGTGTGGCGACGACCGCCGGAGTCAAACGGGCTCTTACGCACCAGGCGGTGAACGCCGGTTTCTGTACGCAGCCAGCCATAAGCGTAATCGCCGGAGATTTTGATCGTCACGGATTTAATACCCGCCACTTCACCTTCCGACTCTTCGATGATTTCAGTTTTGAAACCACGCGATTCAGCCCAGCGCAGATACATACGCTCAAGCATGCTCGCCCAGTCCTGTGCTTCCGTACCGCCAGACCCCGCCTGAATATCGAGGTAGCAGTCGGCGCTGTCATATTCGCCAGAGAACATACGGCGGAACTCAAGCTGCGCCAGTTTTTCTTCCAGGGCGTCGAGTTCAGCAACGGCTTCGTTAAAGGTTTCTTCGTCGTCAGCTTCTACAGCCAGTTCCAGCAGACCAGAAACATCTTCCAGCCCCTGTTTCATTTGGTCGAGGGTGTCGACAACGGCTTCGAGGGAGGAACGCTCTTTACCCAGCGCCTGTGCGCGTTCGGGTTCGTTCCAGACATCCGGCTGTTCCAGCTCGGCGTTTACTTCTTCCAGACGCTCTTTCTTGGCGTCGTAGTCAAAGATACCCCCTAAGAACGTCGGAGCGTTCCGTGAGGTCCTGAATGCGATTATTTACCGGATTAATTTCAAACATGGTCTGATTTCTTTTATTGAGCTAGTCAAAATGCGGTGATAAGAGCGGGATTGTACCCAATCCACGCTCTTTTTTATAGAGAAGATGACGCTAAATTGGCCAGATATTGTCGATGATAATTTGCAGGCTGCGGTTGCCGCGAAACTCGTTGATATCGAGCTTGTAAGCCAGTTGCACTTCGCGCACACCGTTATCCGGCCAGAGGGCGGTATCGACATTAAAAGCAATCCCGTCCAGCAGTGGACCGCCGCCGACCGGTTCGACCATCACCTTCAAATGACGCTCGCCCACCAGCCGCTGTTGCAACAGACGGAAATGACCGTCAAACAACGGTTCCGGGAACATCTGCCCCCACGGGCCAGCATCACGCAACAGCTGCGCCACTTCCATGGTCATCTCTGCCGCACTTAATGGGCCGTCTGATACCACTTCCCCTTGCAATAAAGAAGGATCTAACCACTCGGTAACCAGTTCGCCAAAGCGTTGCTGAAAGAGTTCGAATTTATCCTCTTCCAGCGACAATCCTGCCGCCATCGCATGGCCGCCAAACTTGAGCATCATGCCGGGGTAAAGCGTGTCTAGCCGCTCCAGCGCATCGCGCATATGCAGCCCCTGAATGGAGCGACCGGAACCTTTCAGCGTACCGTCGCCCGCAGGCGCAAAGGCGATAACCGGACGGTGAAAACGCTCTTTGATACGCGATGCCAGAATGCCAACAACGCCCTGATGCCATTCAGGGTGATACATTGCCAGCCCACCTGGCAGCGTGTCGCGGCTACGTTCCAGCTTCTCGCACAGAGTGAGCGCTTCAACCTGCATTCCCTGTTCGATCTCTTTACGTGTTTGGTTTAGTGCATCGAGTTCATTCGCCAGCACACGCGCTTCGCCAATGTTGTCACACAACAACAGCGCCACGCCAACGGACATATCGTCCAGTCGCCCGGCAGCATTGAGACGTGGCCCCAGCGCAAAACCTAAATCGCTGGCGGCGAGTTTTTGTGGATCGCGATTGGCCACTTCCAGCAACGCTTTAATCCCCGGACGGCACTTTCCGGCACGGATGCGACTCATCCCCTGCCAGGTCAGAATGCGATTATTAGCGTCCAGCGGCACGACGTCCGCCACTGTCCCCAACGCTACCAGATCCAGCAGTTCTGCCAGATTAGGAATTGCGATGCCGCGCTCATCAAACCAGCCCTGATCGCGCAAAAAGGTGCGCAGCGCCAGCATCAGATAAAACGCCACACCCACGCCTGCCAGTGATTTCGACGGGAAATTACAGTCGCGCAAGTTAGGGTTAATGATCGCTTCCGCTGCGGGTAATGTGTCGCCTGGCAAATGGTGATCGGTAACAATAACCGGAATGCCCAACGAACGAGCGTGTTCAACCCCCGCATGGGAGGAAATACCGTTATCCACCGTGACAATTAACTGCGCGCCACGGGCATGAGCCTGATCGACTACTTCCGGGCTTAAGCCGTAACCGTCTTCGAAACGGTTTGGAACCAGGTAGTCGATATTGCTGCAACCAAGCGAGCGCATCGCCAGCACGCTTAGAGCCGTGCTGGTGGCACCGTCGGCGTCGAAATCACCGACCACAATAATCCGCGTTCCTTCGCGAAAAGCGTTGTAAAGGATCTCAACGGCCTTTTCGACGCCGCTCAGTTGCTGCCAGGGCAGCATGCCTTTAACACTGCGTTCCAGTTCCTGCGCGCTACGCACACCCCGGCTGGCATATAAACGGCGCAGCAAGGGAGGCAATTCAGCGGGCAAGTCGGCCGTTTCATCGACTTCTCGGCGACGAAGTTGTATCTGTTGTTTCACGCGAATTATTTACCGCTGGTCATTTTTTGGTGTTCGTCGAGGAATTCTTTCATGTCTTTCGGCGGCTGGTAACCCGGAACTAGTGTGCCATTGCTCAGCACAACTGCCGGAGTACCGCTAACGCCAAGCTGGACGCCAAGTGCGTAATGGTCGGCAATATCCACGTCGCAGCTGGCTGGTGCGACGCTTTTACCTGCCATCACATCATCAAACGCTTTGTTTTTATCTTTCGCACACCAGATAGCTTTCATTTCTTTCTCTGCATCGCTGTCCAGCCCCTGGCGCGGGAAAGCAAGATAACGCACGGTGATCCCCAGCGCGTTATAGTCTGCCATTTGCTCATGCAGTTTGTGGCAGTAACCACAGGTAATATCAGTAAACACGGTGATGACGTGTTTTTCCTGCGGCGCTTTATAAACGATCATCTCTTTTTCAAGCGCATTCAACTGCTTTAACAGCATCTTATTGGTGACATTGACCGGAGCCGTGCCACTAACGTCATACATTGGCCCCTGAATGATATGTTTACCATCATCGGTGATGTACAACACACCGCTGTTAGTCAGAACTGTCTTCATGCCAGCTACGGGCGCGGGCTGAATATCGCTGCTTTTGATGCCCATTTTGGCTAACGTTTGTTGAATTGCCGCGTCATCAGCCTGAACAAAGCCTGAAAACGCTGCCAACAAGGTAAATAACATAAAACCTTTCTTCATAAATTTTCCTGTTCTTTTCAGACATCACGCCCGCGGGTGATGCTGTTGATGAAGTTGCCGCAGACGCTCGGTAGCGACATGCGTATAAATTTGCGTGGTGGAGAGATCGCTGTGGCCCAGTAGCATCTGCACCACGCGCAAATCCGCACCATGATTTAATAAGTGAGTGGCAAAAGCGTGACGCAACACATGCGGTGACAGCTTTTCGCTGTCGATACCCGCCAGCACGGCATAATGTTTAATGCGGTGCCAGAAGGTCTGTCGCGTCATCTGCTGCGCACGCTGGCTGGGAAACAACACGTCAATTGACACACCATTCAACAGCCACGGACGCCCATGTTCCAGATAGGTTTCCAGCCAGTAAACCGCCTCTTCACCTAACGGCACCAGGCGCTCTTTGTTGCCTTTACCAATGACCCGCACCACGCCCTGACGCAGGCTGATATCACTCATTGTCAGCCCGACCAGTTCAGAGACACGCAGTCCGGTAGCATACAACACTTCAAGCATGGCTTTATCGCGTAGCTCCAGTGGCTGATCAATTAATGGTGCCTGTAATAAACGTTCGACCTGCGCTTCGCTTAAATCTTTTGGCAAACGCTGGGGCAATTTCGGTGAAGCGAGATGCGCACTGGGATCATCTTCACGAAACTTTTCGCGATAAAGATACTGGAACAATCGGCGCACTGCACTCAGCAAACGCGCTGAGCTGGTGGCTTTATACCCGCCCTCCAGCCGTTCTGCCAGTAATGCCTGCAAATCGTCACTTTGCGCCGTCGCCAGCGTCAACCCGCGGTGATGCAACCACTCCACCATCATTGACAGATCGCGAAGGTAAGCGTTCAACGTATTTTCAGCCAGATTTTTTTCCAGCCACAGAGCATCAAGAAACTGCTCGATGCGTGCCAGATCCTGTTTCACTTGCGCCCCTTATGGTCACTCATTTGATCCATTATGCCTTATTGTGCCGTGACTAAAGCGATTCTGATACACTAGCCGCAAAAGCCACAGCAGAATCGAGAAGCTTACGTTATGAATATGGGTCTTTTTTACGGTTCCAGCACCTGTTACACCGAAATGGCGGCAGAAAAAATCCGCGATATTATCGGCCCAGAACTGGTGACCTTACATAACCTCAAGGACGACTCCCCGAAATTAATGGAGCAGTACGATGTGCTCATTCTGGGTATCCCGACCTGGGATTTTGGCGAAATCCAGGAAGACTGGGAAGCCGTCTGGGATCAGCTCGACGACCTGAACCTCGAAGGTAAAATTGTTGCGCTGTATGGGCTTGGCGATCAACTGGGATACGGCGAGTGGTTCCTCGATGCGCTCGGTATGCTGCATGACAAACTCTCGACCAAAGGCGTGAAGTTCGTCGGCTACTGGCCAACGGAAGGATATGAATTTACCAGCCCGAAACCGGTGATTGCTGACGGGCAACTGTTCGTGGGTCTGGCGCTGGATGAAACTAACCAGTATGACCTTAGCGACGAGCGTATTCAGAGCTGGTGCGAGCAAATCCTCAACGAAATGGCAGAGCATTACGCCTGATGTCACTGACGGCTTAGCACATATGCTTTGCCGTCATCTTTATCTTTGCGTCTCTTGTTGTAACAATATCCGCCGTAAATCCCGCCATTCGGCTTCGTCCATTCTGTCAGCTGCCAGCCATAAATGTTGCCGTTTTCCGCTGTCAGAACGTAAACGCAGCATCATGCCGCTCTTAATCATCCACGGCGCTTTGACGATGCTCCACTCCTGCCCTTGCCAACGCAAACGCCCGTCCATCAACAAGCGAATTTCCCCCTGGCGAGCATTAATGCGCCGCTGGCTGCGAACGCAATCAAACACCACCAGCGAAAGTAACACCATCCATAACGGGGTGTAACTGAGCGGCCAGGGCATGAGTAAAATAACAGCGGCAACCAGCCCATGAATCAGCAAGGAAAGCCACTGTGCGCGCCAGGAGACGCGCAAATCAGATTGCCACAGGACCACGTTCCCGGTTCCGTGTCTGGATGAGTCGGACCATCATTTCCAGTTCTGCATCGGCTGGTTTACCGTGATTCATCAGCCAGTTAAACAGGTCCGGATCGTCACATTCCAGCAGACGAATAAAGATGCGTTTTTCGTCATCGCTTAAGCTGTCGTACTCATGTTCGAAAAACGGCATGATTGAAATATCGAGTTCGCGCATACCACGGCGGCATACCCAATGAATGCGGGCTTTGTTGTTAATGTCCATCTTCTTCCTGTCTCACGAAAATCCAGTACCCGGCTATTGTAACGTGTTTTTCGACTTCTTTTACGGGAATATCAGTAAACACAATCGCGATCGCGAAATTAATTCACAACAATTCAAGGGCTTCATTTTTTTGGAAGTCGCCTCGCAGAAGGCACAGATCGCGTAGTGAAAGCACTTGCATTGCCTCATAGCTCTTTTACCATTAGTTATTAATACGCCGTTAAGCAACTCAGGACTCTATTATGGCTTTTACACCTTTTCCTCCCCGTCAGCCTACGGCTTCTGCCCGTTTGCCACTGACGCTGATGACGCTTGATGACTGGGCGCTTGCCACTATTACTGGCGCGGACAGCGAAAAATATATGCAAGGCCAGGTGACAGCAGATGTCAGCCAGATGACAGAAGATCAGCACCTGCTCGCCGCCCATTGCGACGCCAAAGGTAAAATGTGGAGCAATTTACGTCTGTTCCGCGACGGCGATGGCTTTGCATGGATTGAACGGCGCAGCGTGCGTGAACCACAGCTGACTGAACTGAAAAAATATGCGGTGTTCTCTAAAGTGACCATCGCGCCAGACGACGAGCGTGTGCTGCTTGGTGTTGCCGGTTTTCAGGCGCGCGCCGCGTTGGCAAATCTCTTTAGTGAACTACCTTCGAGAGAAAAACAGGTAGTCAAAGAAGGCGCGACCACGTTGCTATGGTTTGAACACCCGGCAGAACGTTTCCTGATCGTAACCGATGAAGCTACTGCCAATATGCTGACCGATAAACTGCGCGGTGAAGCGGAACTGAACAATAGCCAACAGTGGCTGGCATTAAACATTGAAGCGGGTTTTCCGGTGATTGATGCCGCCAACAGCGGGCAGTTTATCCCCCAGGCGACCAACCTCCAGGCGCTGGGCGGCATCAGCTTTAAGAAAGGCTGCTATACCGGACAAGAGATGGTGGCGCGAGCAAAATTCCGTGGTGCCAACAAACGCGCGCTCTGGTTGCTGAAGGGTAGCGCCAGCCGACTGCCGGAAGCTGGTGAAGACTTAGAGCTGAAAATGGGCGAGAACTGGCGTCGTACCGGTACGGTGCTGGCTGCGGTCAAACTGGAAGATGGTCAGGTTGTGGTGCAGGTTGTCATGAATAACGATATGGAACCGGACAGCATCTTCCGCGTGCGTGACGATGCGAATACATTGCGTATCGAGCCACTGCCATATTCGCTGGAAGAGTAAATCTCTGTATCGCATCAGGCATTTATCGCCTGATGCGACACTGGTGTGTCTTTTCAGGCCTACAAAGGCATACCCATTACGCCTGCCCAATATACAAATAGATCGCCAGAAAGTGGCACACACTACCGCCGAGCACAAAGCCGTGCCAGATGGCATGATTGTATGGAATGCGCTTGCAGACGTAGAAAATCACCCCGAGCGAATAAACCACACCGCCTACCGCCAGTAAGGTAACGCTGCCCGCCGCGAGCTTAACTGCCATTTCATAAATTACCACCAGCGACAGCCAGCCCATCGCCAGATAGGTCACCAGAGATAAAATTTTGAATCGGTGCGCGATGGTCAGTTTAAACAGAATACCCAGCAATGCCAGGCTCCAGATAACAATCATCAACCCGCGCGCTAACGGAGAATCCAGCCCCACCAGCAAAAACGGCGTATAGGTTCCGGCAATCAACAGATAAATGGCACAGTGGTCAAATTTCTTCAGCCACATTTTTGCCCGTTGATGGGGAATGGCGTGATAGAGCGTCGAAGCGAGGAACAGCAGGATCATACTGCCGCCATAGAGGCTGTAACTGGTTATCGCCGTGGCGCTGGCATTGAGATCCACCGCCTGAACCAGTAGCAACACCAGCCCAACGATACCAAACACCAGCCCAATGCCGTGACTGACGCTGTTGGCAATTTCCTCTGCCAGCGAATATCCCTGCTTAATGAGGGGCTTCTGAACCATAACTTACTCCGGAAAAACGTACACGCACATGTATACCTCTCCAGCGTAACTGAGAATAGTTCCAGTGAACACCTGTTAGCTAAAATAAATTCTGATTTGAGATTAATCTCCGAAAAATCATGAAATTAAATGCGAAATTTCAACTAACAGGCGTGAGTTCAATTTAAAGACATTTAAATTCAATCACATAAAACTGTGTCTGGTCGGGATAGATGTCGGCAATGACCTTTTTCAGTTCAGTCAGGGTCATATTTTCCTGCTCTGCATGTTTTTCCGTCAGCGTATCCAGCGTTACGGTTGAGGTTGCGGTGACTTCAATCGTGCAAAAATAACCGTCATCTTCAAAACGTCCGACACGAAGCACATCACCCGTTTTGAAGTGCGATTCAGACTCGTCGCGGATGGTGATGGTTTTACGCCCAGCCAGAATGTCATCCTGGAAACGTTGAAAAAAAGTGATGTCGTTTGGCTGCATGGTAATATTTCCTGTAAGAATTGACTCATCTGGAGCCTATGATAGTGAAAAAACTCACCTTACCGAAAGATTTCTTATGGGGCGGCGCAGTTGCCGCTCATCAGGTCGAAGGCGGCTGGAACAAAGGCGGCAAAGGGCCGAGCATTTGTGACGTTCTGACCGGTGGCGCACACGGCGTGCCGCGCGAAATCACCAAAGAAGTTGTGCCTGGCAAATACTATCCAAACCATGAAGCCGTTGATTTTTATGGTCACTACAAGGAGGACATCAAGCTATTTGCCGAAATGGGCTTCAAATGTTTTCGTACTTCCATCGCCTGGACGCGCATTTTTCCAAAAGGCGATGAAGCTCAGCCAAACGAAGAAGGGCTGAAGTTCTACGATGATATGATCGATGAACTGCTGAAATACAACATCGAACCGGTGATCACCCTCTCCCACTTTGAAATGCCGCTGCATCTGGTGCAGCAATATGGTAGCTGGACCAACCGTAAAGTGGTTGATTTCTTTGTCCGTTTCGCGGAAGTGGTATTCGAACGCTATAAGCACAAAGTCAAATACTGGATGACCTTCAACGAAATTAACAACCAGCGTAACTGGCGTGCACCGCTGTTCGGTTACTGCTGCTCCGGCGTGGTGTATACCGAGCATGAAAACCCGGAAGAGACGATGTATCAGGTGCTGCATCACCAGTTTGTCGCCAGCGCCCTGGCGGTGAAAGCCGCGCATCGCATCAACCCGGAGATGAAAGTCGGTTGTATGCTGGCGATGGTGCCGCTCTATCCTTACTCCTGTAACCCGGACGATGTGATGTTTGCCCAGGAGTCGATGCGCGAACGTTACGTCTTTACCGATGTGCAGTTGCGTGGCTATTACCCGTCCTATGTGTTGAACGAGTGGGAACGCCGCGGATTTAACATCAAAATGGAAGACGGCGATCTGGATGTACTGCGCGAAGGCACCTGCGATTATCTCGGCTTCAGCTATTACATGACCAACGCGGTGAAGGCCGAAGGCGGCACCGGCGATGCGATCTCTGGTTTTGAAGGCAGCGTACCGAACCCGTATGTTAAAGCGTCTGACTGGGGCTGGCAGATTGATCCGGTTGGTCTGCGTTACGCGCTTTGCGAGCTGTATGAGCGTTACCAGAAGCCGCTGTTTATTGTCGAAAACGGTTTTGGCGCTTACGACAAAGTGGAAGATGATGGCAGCATCAATGACGATTACCGCATTGACTACCTGCGCGCCCATATTGAAGAGATGAAAAAAGCGGTGACTTACGATGGCGTGGACCTGATGGGCTACACGCCGTGGGGCTGCATCGACTGTGTGTCGTTCACCACCGGGCAGTACAGCAAACGCTACGGCTTTATCTATGTGAATAAACATGACGACGGTACTGGCGATATGTCGCGTTCACGTAAGAAGAGCTTTGACTGGTACAAAGAGGTGATTGCCAGCAACGGCGAGAATCTGTAATTAGCCGATGTGCCTGATGTGCTCCGCTCATCAGGCCTGGCACTCTTTTAATATATTGAGCTCGCAATATTTTATATTACGCCTCAGCCGAAACACACAAAGCGCACTTTATTAACAAGCGAAAAAGGCGCCGAAGCGCCTTTATAAGATAGTCAAATCAGTAAATTACTGGTATTCGCTAATCGGTACGCAGGAGCAGAACAGGTTACGATCGCCGTAAACATCATCCAGACGTTTCACGGTCGGCCAGTATTTGTCTGCCACACCTGCCGGGAATACTGCAACTTCACGGCTGTACGGATGCGCCCACTCGGCGACCAGTTCGCTCTGAATGTGCGGCGCGTTCACCAGCGGGTTATCTTCCAGCGGCCAGACACCGGCTTTCACCTGGTCAATTTCTGCGCGGATAGCCAGCATCGCATCGATAAAGCGATCCAGTTCCACTTTGCTTTCAGATTCAGTCGGTTCAACCATCAGCGTACCCGCCACCGGGAACGACATGGTCGGCGCGTGGAAACCGTAGTCGATCAGGCGCTTGGCAATATCCAGTTCGCTGATGCCGGTTTCTTCTTTCAGCGGGCGAATATCGAGAATACATTCGTGCGCCACGCGACCGTCGCGACCGGTATACAGCACCGGGAAGGCATCCTGCAGACGGCTGGCAATATAGTTGGCGTTAAGAATTGCCACCTGGCTTGCTTTTTTCAGCCCTTCTGCGCCCATCATGCGGATGTACATCCAGCTGATTGGCAGGATAGAGGCACTACCGAACGGTGCCGCAGAAACCGCGCCCTGACGGGTTAACATGCCTTCGATTTGCACCACGCTATGACCCGGTACAAACGGAGCCAGATGCGCTTTTACACCGATCGGTCCCATACCCGGACCACCACCGCCATGCGGAATGCAGAAAGTTTTATGCAGGTTAAGGTGGGAAACGTCCGCACCAATAAAGCCCGGCGAGGTGATGCCAACCTGAGCGTTCATGTTCGCGCCATCAAGGTAAACCTGACCGCCGAACTGATGCACGACTTCACACACTTCACGGATCGTTTCTTCATACACGCCGTGGGTAGAAGGATAGGTCACCATGATACAGGAGAGGTTATCGCCCGCCTGTTCCGCTTTCGCGCGCAGATCAGTCAGATCGATGTTGCCGTTTTTATCACACGCCACAACCACCACCTGCATTCCTGCCATATGCGCGGAAGCCGGGTTAGTGCCGTGCGCAGAAGCCGGGATCAGGCAGATATCGCGATGCCCTTCGTTGCGGCTTTCATGATAATGACGAATCGCCAGCAGGCCCGCGTATTCGCCCTGTGCGCCAGAGTTCGGCTGCATACAAACGGCGTCGTAACCGGTCAGTTTCACCAGCCAGTCAGCCAGCTGCGCGATCATCTGCTGATAACCTTCAGCCTGTTCCGGCGGGCAGAACGGGTGCAGTTCGGCAAATTCCGGCCAGGTGATCGGGATCATCTCGGCGGCGGCGTTCAGTTTCATGGTGCAGGAACCCAGCGGGATCATCGCCTGATTCAGCGCCAGATCTTTACGCTCCAGCGAGTGCATATAGCGCATCATTTCGGTTTCGCTGTGGTAGCGATTAAACACCGGATGGGTGAGGATTTCGTCGTCGCGCAGCATCGCAGCCTGAATAGAGCGACTGTCGTGAGCCACGTCTTTGTCCAGTGTGTCGATGTCCAGCCCGTGGTTATCGCCCAACAGCACGCTGAAAAGCTGCATCACGTTTTCGCGCGTGGTTGTTTCATCAAGGGTGATCCCAACCGCGTTCAGAATATCGCTACGCAGGTTGATTTCAGCCGCTTCGGCACGCGCCAGCACGCCCGCTTTGTCGGCCACTTCCACACACAAAGTATCGAAATAGTGCGCATGGCGCAGCTTCAGACCTTTTTGTTGCAGGCCCGCCGCCAGGATATCGGTCAGACGGTGGATGCGGTTAGCGATACGTTTCAGGCCAACCGGACCGTGGTAAACGGCATACAGACTGGCAATGTTTGCCAGCAGTACCTGGGAAGTACAAATGTTGGAGTTCGCTTTCTCACGACGAATATGTTGCTCGCGAGTCTGCATCGCCATGCGCAGAGCGGTGTTGCCAGCTGCATCTTTCGATACACCGATAATACGGCCCGGCATTGAGCGTTTGTATTCGTCTTTCGCCGCAAAGAATGCCGCGTGTGGGCCACCATAGCCCATCGGTACGCCAAAGCGTTGCGCCGAACCAAAAACAATATCCGCGCCCTGTTTACCCGGCGCAGTTAACAGCACCAGCGCCATAATATCGGCGGCAACGCTGACCACAATTTTGCGTGATTTCAGTTCGCTAATAAGCGCGGTGTAGTCGTGAATTTCACCAGTAGTGCCGACCTGCTGTAACAGCACGCCGAAAACGTCCTGATGGTCGAGCACTTTTTGCGCGTCATCGACAATCACTTCAAAACCAAAGGTTTCGGCACGAGTACGGACCACATCCAGCGTTTGCGGATGAACGTCAGAAGCAACAAAGAAGCGGTTGGCATTTTTCAGTTTGCTGACGCGTTTCGCCATCGCCATTGCTTCGGCGGCAGCGGTGGCTTCGTCAAGAAGAGAAGCAGAGGCCATATCCAGCCCGGTTAAATCCAGCGTTACCTGCTGGAAGTTGAGCAGTGCTTCAAGGCGGCCCTGGGAGACTTCAGGTTGATACGGAGTATACGCGGTATACCAGCCCGGATTTTCCAGCATGTTACGCAGGATAACCGGCGGTAGCTGCACGGCGGTGTAACCCATGCCGATGTAAGACGTGAAGCGTTTATTGCGACTGGCAATAGCCTTGAGTTCTGCCAGTGCGGCGTATTCGGTCGCCGGTGCGCCAACCTGCGGCGGAGTCGCAAGCTGAATATCTTTCGGCACAATCTGGCCGGTCAGCGCGTTTAACGATTGTGCGCCAACGGCATTCAGCATTTCTTGCTGTTGCGCGGCGTCCGGTCCGATATGGCGTTCAATAAAAGCGCCGCTGTTTTCAAGCTGGCTTAACGTCTGTGTCATGAGCGATGGTTCCTGAAACGTGCAGTGAATTGTGAACCTCTCTCCTTGCGAAGAGAGTGAGGGTGAGGCGTAAATTTCCTCACCCTGATCCTCTCCCGCAGAAGAGGAATAAAGCCGTTACTCGTCTTCTAACAATGCTTCGTATGCGGTTGCATCCAGCAGTGATTCCAGTTCGCTTTCATCGCTGGCTTTGATTTTGAAAATCCAGCCGCCTGCATACGGTTCGCTGTTCACCAGTTCCGGGGAATCGCTCAGTGCATCGTTTACCGCCACGATTTCACCGCTTACTGGCGCATAAATGTCTGACGCCGCTTTTACCGATTCGGCAACCGCGCAGTCATCGCCCGCGCTAACCGTTGCGCCCACTTCCGGTAGGTCAACAAACACCATATCGCCTAACAGCTCCTGAGCGTGTTCGGTGATGCCAACGGTGTAAGTGCCGTCGGCTTCTTTACGCAACCATTCGTGTTCTTTGCTGTATTTCAGTTCTGCTGGTATGTTGCTCATCAATCAATCTCCAAAAAAGTAAATCACGCGACGGCTTTGCCGTTACGCACAAAAACAGGTTTCGTCACTTTAACCGGCATTTCACGGTTGCGAATTTGCACAATCGCCGTTTCACCAATACCTTCCGGCACACGCGCCAGCGCAATGCTATAACCCAGCGTTGGGGAGAAAGTACCGCTGGTGATAATGCCTTCATGCTGGTTGCCCTGCGCATCAGTAAAACGTACCGGCAGTTCATTACGCAGCACGCCTTTTTCGGTCATCACCAGACCAACCAGTTTTTCTGTGCCATGTTCACGCTGCGCTTCCAGAGCTTCACGACCGATAAAGTCACGATCTGCCGGTTCCCAGGCGATAGTCCAGCCCATATTGGCGGCTAAAGGAGAAATAGTTTCGTCCATCTCCTGGCTATACAAATTCATGCCCGCTTCCAGACGCAGCGTGTCACGCGCGCCCAGGCCACATGGCTTAACGCCAGCTTCCACCAGCGCGCGCCAGAAATCGGCCGCTTTTTCATTGGGCAGCGCAATTTCGTAGCCCGCTTCACCGGTGTAACCGGTGGTGGCAATAAACAGATCGCCCGCCTGCACGCCAAAGAACGGTTTCATCCCTTCCACCGCCTGACGCTGGGCGTCATTAAACAGTGTGGCAGCTTTTGCCTGCGCATTCGGCCCTTGTACGGCGATCATGGAAAGGTCATCACGAACAGTAATTTCGATGCCGAAAGGTTCAGCGTGTTGGGTAATCCAGGAGAGGTCTTTTTCGCGGGTGGCGGAGTTAACAACGAGGCGGAAGAAATCTTCAGTAAAGTAGTAGACGATGAGATCATCTATCACACCGCCAGAGGCATTCAACATCCCCGAGTAAAGGGCTTTGCCGCTTTTGGTGAGCTTCGCCACATCGTTCGCCAGCAGATAACGTAGAAACTCCCGGGTGCGGCTGCCGCGAAGATCGACGATGGTCATATGTGACACATCAAACATTCCGGCATCGGTACGTACCGCATGATGTTCGTCGATTTGCGAACCGTAATGCAGCGGCATCATCCAGCCGTGGAAATCCACCATGCGAGCGCCGCAAAGCGTGTGTTGTTCGTACAAAGGAGTCTGTTGTGCCATCTTGTCCTCATTGAATAAGCGGGGCTGACAACTTTTCCATGGCGAAATTATCACCACGAAACCCAGCATCGGAGCCACTCCCGGTCCCCAACGCAATCGTTCTCTTTTGCCTGAACTTACCACCGAAACAGACTGTTAACCATAAGGTAAAATTGATCATCACATTAGCTTATGGTTAAAAAATGCAAAAATCGCAACAGAATAAAAAACCAAAAAACACGCCTTTTTCTATAAAAAGATGATGTGATGAGAAAGTTAATTTGAATAAGACAATATTAAGCGCTAAAAAAATGTCAAAAAACACTAAATCAAAAAACCATAACATTAGAAAATATAATGCGAAAACGGAGGTTAAATTAGTTTATTTCAAATGAGGAAAATCCCCCGGCGAAAAAACCGGGAGATGAAAGTGTGATGGGTATCAAATAAACAGCAGAAGAGAAATATTTAACGCAGCCATTCAGGTAAATCGTTTAATCCCATTGCCTGACGAATAAGTTGTGGCTTAACGCCAGGAAGCGTATCAGCCAGTTTCAGACCAATATCACGCAGCAATTTTTTCGCCGGATTAGCCCCGGAAAACAGATCGCGGAATCCCTGCATACCAGCCAGCATCAGCGCCGCGCTGTGCTTGCGGCTACGCTCATAGCGACGCAGGTAAATGTACTGCCCGATGTCTTTACCCTGACGATGCAACCGTTTCAGTTCAGCAATCAGCTCTGCAGCATCCATAAAGCCGAGATTTACCCCCTGCCCCGCCAGCGGGTGAATAGTATGCGCAGCGTCGCCCACCAGCGCCAGACGGTGTGCGGCAAACTGGCGCGCATAACGCCCCGTCAGCGGGAACACCTGACGCTCGCTCTCAACCTTGCATAAGCCCAGGCGATTATCAAAAGCAATATTTAACGCGCGATTAAATTCGTCTTCACTAGCCTGCTGCATCCGCTGCGCTTCCTCTGGCGACAATGACCAGACAATCGAGCAAAGATGCGGATCGCTAAGCGGTAAAAAGGCCAGAATGCCTTCGCCATGGAAAACCTGCCGCGCCACCGCATCATGCGGTTCTTCCGTGCGAATGGTCGCCACCAGCGCGTGATGCTGATAATCCCAGAAAGTCAGCGGAATATCGGCTTTGTTGCGCAACCAGGAATTAGCGCCGTCCGCGCCAATCACCAGACGCGCCGTTAACATGCTGCCATCTTTCAACGTCAGGAAGGTTTCATTTTCTCCCCAGGCGACCTGCTGTAATTCTGCGGGGGCCAACAGAGTGATATCTGACGACTGCTGCGCTTTGTTCCACAGCGCGTAGTGAATCACTGAGTTTTCAACGATATGCCCAAGATGGTTATAGCCCATGCTTTGATCGTCAAACGAGATGTGACCAAAACTGTCTTTGTCCCACACTTCCATACCGTGATAGCAACTGGCCCTACGAGAGAGAATGTCCTGCCAGACGCCAAGACGAGTCAGTAATTTTTCGCTGGCGGCATTGATAGCCGAAACGCGCAGTTGTGGTGGTGCATCCGCCGCCAGAGGTTCCGGTACGCGCTGCTCCAGTACGGCAACGCGTAAGCCGCTCCCCTGTAAGCCGCAGGCAACCGCCAGCCCCACCATGCCGCCACCAACAATGGCTACATCAACACTTTGCATTGTTTATTCCTTAAAACCGCCTTCAACGCGCCACCCAACCGAGGGTGCGCTGCGCCAGCACATCGCGTGCCGGGGTAAATAATTCCATCGTCATCAGCCCGATGTTGCGCCCGACAACCAGCGGGGTCCAACGGTTGGCAAAAAGATGTACAAGGCTGTCCGTGACGCCGATGGTTGCTTCGCGATCGCTCTGTCGACGCTGCTGATAACGGCACAATACGCCGTAATCACCCATGTCTTCTCCGCGCTCCTGCGCCTGAGTCAGGGTTTCTGCAAGGCTCATGACATCACGCATACCGAGGTTGAACCCTTGCCCGGCAATCGGGTGCAGAGTTTGCGCCGCATTGCCCACCAGCACGGTACGATGGGTAATAGGTCTGGCGGCGCGGGTTAACGCCAGCGGGTAAGCACTGCGTTTACCGGCGTGGGTAATTTGCCCCAGTCGCCAGCCAAAGGCAGACTGGAGCTCACGGCAAAACTTCTCGTCACTCCACGACAGCAGCTCTTCGCGCCGTTCCAGTGGATGACACCAGACTAGCGAACAGCGTCCGTCAGACATCGGCAACATCGCCAGCGGGCCATGTTGCGTAAAACGTTCAAAAGCGCGGCCTTCGTGCGCAACGGAAGTCGCAACGTTGGCAATCACGGCCAGTTGTTCGTAAGGCTCCTGCTGCCAGTCAACGCCGCACACAGTGGCTAACGCTGAATGGGTGCCATCAGCGGCTACCAGCACGCAGCCCGTCAGCATCTCGCCGCTCTCCAGCGTCACTTCAACGTGACTCTGAGTACGGCAAACGTTAGCAACACGATCAGGGCAATGCAGCGTTACGCCAGGTGCTTTGCGCAGCAATGCAAACAGCC
>ERZ506986.67-NODE-67-length-47086-cov-13.8907_pt1 | contig 47086 bp, 43 predicted proteins | sample MGYA00512885_ERZ506986 | MGnify/ENA metagenome assembly ERZ506986
GTGATATCGCGCACGGTGACCATTTCATCGACCTTCATTTTGTTTTCAATGAGGGTAATTTTCGGGAAATTGGCGTAATCCAGACCGGAGAAAATTTCATCGACATACATTTTAGCGATGCGATGCGGCGTTTCCATCAAACTGTCATCAGCCAGGTCGAGATTCAGCAGCTGCATGATTTCGGTCATATGACCAGCAATAAGGCTTTTGCGCGTTTCGTTATCCATTTCATGCACGGGCGGGCGCAGCGGTGTTTCCAGTCCTCGCGCAACTAACGCTTCATGAACCAGGGCCGCTTCTTTACTGAGTGATGGCATTTATGATTTCTCCTGCAGGTGTGACGCCTCCGCCCTGCGTGGGGGCAAAGTTATTAAGCTGATTTACAGCCTGATTATTGTGCGTGAGGCGGCGCACATAATCCAGTATTCACAGCGATAATTATTGTAATTGCCGCTGCCTTTCATCAGCAGATGTTAAAACATCGTTATGCAAATACGGAAGTGAAAGTTACTCACAGCACATTGAATAAACGGTATGATGAAGAAATTGCAAACAACACAACAAGGAGCCACGCATGGAAATGCTCGAAGAGCACCGCTGTTTTGAAGGCTGGCAGCAACGCTGGCGACACGACTCCAGTACCTTAAACTGCCCGATGACGTTCAGTATCTTTCTCCCACCACCTCGTGATCACACCCCGCCACCAGTGCTGTACTGGCTTTCCGGATTAACCTGCAATGACGAGAACTTCACCACCAAGGCGGGTGCCCAGCGCGTGGCGGCGGAACTGGGGATTGTACTGGTGATGCCAGACACCAGCCCGCGCGGCGAACAGGTTGCCAACGACGATGGCTACGATTTAGGCCAGGGCGCGGGGTTTTATCTTAACGCCACGCAACCACCGTGGGCGACACATTACCGGATGTATGATTATCTGCGCGATGAATTACCGGCACTGATTCAGTCGCAATTTAATGTCAGCGACCGCTGCGCCATTAGCGGTCATTCCATGGGTGGTCACGGTGCACTGATTATGGCGCTGAAAAATCCGGGTAAATACACCAGCGTTTCCGCCTTTGCGCCAATTGTGAATCCGTGCAGCGTCCCGTGGGGAATCAAAGCGTTTAGCACTTATTTAGGTGAGGACAAAAATGCATGGCTGGAATGGGACAGTTGCGCGTTGATGTATGCCAGTAACGCGCAGGATGCAATCCCGACGCTTATTGATCAGGGTGATAATGATCAGTTTCTTGCTGACCAACTGCAACCTGCAGTACTGACAGAAGCCGCGCGCCAGAAAGCGTGGCCGATGACGCTGCGTATTCAGCCGGGATATGATCACAGTTACTACTTCATCGCCTCTTTTATAGAGGATCACCTGCGCTTCCATGCGCAGTATTTACTGAAGTGAAAGTCCGCCCGGTTCGCCGGGCATCTTCTCATCAGAAGCGATAATCCACTGCCATAAAGTAACGACGTCCGTCTTCGTTATAGCTGTAGTCGTCACGACTGAGATCCTTGTCGCCAAGGTTCAGCACGCCTGCGCGCAGTTTGACGTCTTTAGTCACCTGCCAGGCCGCGCCGGTATTCCAGATGGTATAACCGCCCGGTGTTTTAGCCGTCGCGCTGTCGGCGCGTTTCTGCCCGGTATAGTGACCAGAAACATAGAATGACCAGTCTTCCAGCGCCAGCGGTTTCCAGTCCAGCGTACCGTTAGCAGTATGGAACGGCAGATCGGATAGCGGTTTGTTTTCGCCGTTGCTGACATCACGACCATCGTTGTAGGTGTAGTTGATCGACAGTTTCCATTCATCGTTGAACGGAATTTTCAGTTCGGTTTCCACGCCCTGAATACGAGCTTTGTTAACGTTGTAGTAGCTAAATACCGGTATGCGCCGTCCGTTAGCGCCCGTCTCAAAACCGACAAAGTTTTGGTAGCCCGGTGCAGCATTGACGTCAGACGTACGGCTAATGCTGATACGATCTTTCACATCGTTACGGAAAACGGTAACGCTGGATTCAACCCCTTCCAGCCAGCCTTCTTCACCCATGTAGTAAAGCCCCAGCTCCCAACTTTCGCTGGTTTCTGGTTTCAGATCCGGGCTACCCACAATCTTACATGCGCCACGGCAGGAATTGCTCGTCCAGTCAGGGCTAAGTTGCAACAGAGAAGGGGCTTTAAATGCCGTCGCCCAGCCCCCTTTCACCGTTACGGTGTCGGTGGCGTTATAAACCAGGTAGGCACGCGGACTCCAGTGTTCACCGTAGGTTTCGTGATCGTCCATACGCACGCCGGTCGTCAGCGCCAGCGGCTCGAAGATCCGCCATTCATCTTCCACAAACAGCGCGTACTGGCTGGCAGACGTTTTGGAGCTGGTTCCCCCGGTCAGGTTCACCGCATCGCTAAGTTTGTCGTGACGCAATTCACCGCCAACCGTGAGAAACTGATTAATCGCCGTCAGCGGCAACGTGTATTTGCCGTCGACCGTATTGCTTTCGGAAGTTATCGGGCTGCTGTTGCCAGGGTTTTTGTTCTCGACTTTCTCACCGTAGTATTTCAGTTCGCTGGTGCCGTAATCCCAACGCCCATTATGGCTGACGGAGTAGTTCTGGCGTTCCAGGCGGTTTTTGTCCAGCGAGTCGGAATCACGATCCTGACGGTCGAAACCGTATCCGGCAGTAAAATCGTGATTTTGATTCGGTGTCCAGGCAAATTCGACATTGCCGTCGCGGCTGGAGAATCCTTCAATACGCGGCGTTTCTCCGGTATCGGTGGTCGTTGAGTTTTGCGGGTCATCCTTTTCACGTTTTGCCAGGCTGCCGTAAGCTTTCATTCCCAGCACGCCGTCAATTAATGGTCCGCTGGTAAAGAATTGACCGTTATAGGTATCACCGCGATCGCGATGTTCCTGAACGGTGGTATCGACGGTAACGGTGCCCGACCATTTCTGACCGATTTTTTTGGTGATGATATTCACTACACCGCCGAGCGCATCGGAACCGTACAGCGACGACATCGGGCCACGAACCACTTCAATACGTTCGATGGAATCGACCGGGATCCAGTTCAGATCGAAATCATTGTGGCGGAAGACGGCATTGCGGGAGTTAACGCGTTTACCGTCGACAAGAATCAGGGGGTAGCTGCTGTCCAGACCACGAATACTTACGCCCTTACGGTTATCCCCTTCGTTCGTCAGTTGTACGCCAGGCACTTCTTTGAGGACATCCTTCAGATTCTGTACCGGTTTTCGCTGCAGGTCTTCCTGGGTAATGACGCTGATACTGGCGGGAGCATCTTTAAGGTTTTGTTCAACGGAAGATGCAGTGACAACCATCGTTTCGCCATCATCATCGACCGCTAACACAGGCTATGCACAAGAAATAGCGGACAAACACAGCCCGACCCGTACGAAAGGGTTCAACCTAAACATTCCATATCTCCATGAGGTAACTACGAAAATAAAATGGGTATCGCTCACATCTTCTTTACGTCCCCTTGCGTACGGCAGCATCGCGGTGGACTTATTTGTATGCAGGTGATCATCCCAGAAAGCCGGAACAGCCTCTGATTTGTCAGCCTTTTTTGATTGCGGCGTAACGATAATGCAAACGATAACAATTATCAATTCAAGTGTTAAATTTTATATCCGCATGATTTGTCAGGGAAATGGAATTGAAAAAGCCCTCTCGGTTGAGAGGGCTTAGCAAGGAAGCGAGGAAACTTATTTCTTATCGTTCTGCGGGAACTTCATTTCGCTGTAGCGTACGAAGTGAGTTCCTTTAATCAGCTTATAGCCGAACCAAATAATCAGGAACAGCGGGATACCAATATACGTTGCCGCTACGCCGCCCCAGTCAATGGTATCTTTCAGGAACGCTTCGTAGTTCTGGCCCAAAGTGATAATCAGACACAGAATGAATGCGAAGATCGGCCCCAGTGGGAAGAAACCTGAACGGTACGGCAGATCGTTAATGTCGTGTCCCTGCAATACGTAACCGCGACGGAAGCGATAGTGGCTAATGGCAATCCCCAGCCAGGCGATAAAACCCGTCATCCCGGAGGTGTTCAGCAGCCACAGGTATACCGTCTGGTTGCCAAACATGGAGGTCAGGAAGCACAAACCGGCAATCACCGTCGTCGCATACAGCGCATTACGCGGCACGCCACCACGCGACAGTTTAGCGAAAATGCGCGGCGCTTTACCGTCACACGCCAGGGTATACAGCATACGAGTAGACGCATACATACCGGAGTTACCTGCTGACAGCACCGCCGTCAGAATAACTGCGTTCATCACCGCCGCCGCAGAGAGCAGACCCGCGTGCTGGAACACCAGGGTGAACGGACTGACGCTGATGTCTTTAACATCGTTACGCAGCAGGCTCGGATCGGTGTACGGAATAATCAGGCTGATAATCAGGATCGCGAACACATAGAACAACAGGATTCGCCAGAATACCTGACGTACCGCGCGTGGAATGTTTTTCGCCGGATCTTCGGACTCGCCTGCAGCAATACCGATCAGCTCGGTTCCCTGGAAAGAGAAGCCGACAATCATAGCTACGCCGATCATCGCCGCAAAACCACCAGCAAACGGCGCTTCGCCGATTGTCCAGTTGCTCCAGCCTGCAGGCTGCGCGCCTTTGAAGATACCGATAATCATCAGCACGCCAACGATGATAAAGACAATAACTGTCGTGACTTTGATCAGTGAGAACCAGTATTCCGCTTCACCAAAGCCGCGAACAGAGATGTAGTTCAACAGGAAGATAACGCCGAGGAACAACGCACTCCAGATCCAGCCCGGTGTATCCGGGAACCACCAGCTCATGACCAGCTGTGCTGCAACCAGGTCAACGGCAATAGTCACCGCCCAGTTGTACCAGTAGTTCCAGCCCAGCGCGAAGCCAAAGCCTTCTTCAACATAGTTCTGACCGTACGTGGCAAACGAACCGGAAACCGGCATATATGCAGCCAGTTCACCGAGACTGGTCATCAGGAAGTAAACCATCAGGCCAATCAGCATATACGAGAGCAATGCCCCGCCCGGACCTGCCTGAGAAATCGTTGCGCCAGAGGCAACAAAAAGACCTGTACCGATGGAACCGCCAATGGCAATCATCGTCAGGTGACGCGCCTTCAATTCACGGCGTAAGCCCGGCGCTTCTGTAGTTTTAGTTTCGGAACCCATACAAAAATGCTATCCATCTTAAAAATGAGGCGCGATTGTAGCAGACGATTGGCAATCCTTCCGGCAGAAATACATGGTTATAAGACACCTTCATGATCGCCCAGGGATTATAAGTAAAGCAGCCAATCTCTTTTCTGGCGAATGCATGCTGAGGGCGCTGCGTCACGAAATCGACACAGCACCAGCATGTTCTTGTACAGCACCTTAACGCGGTACATTCGCGGGATCGCAATAGTCCAGAAAGCGCCGTAGCGCGTTGGAAAGGTGTTTTTGCCGATGATGTATACGCCACAACGTACGCATCAGGCGCGGCAGAGGGACCGCAACTTCACTTAATGTGCCTGCCTGCAATTGATCTTCAATCACCCGTCGCGACAGACAACTAATTCCCAACCCATGACGCACCGCATGTTTGATTGCCTCGGAGTTACCTAATTCCATCGCCATCTCAAACTTCGGTAAATGTGACAGCAACAGATAATCGACAATCTCCCGCGTGCCGGAACCGCGTTCACGCAGGATCCACGGCGCAGCGGCCAGCTGTTCTAAGGTGACCGGACCACGAGCCAACGGCGAAGTCGGCGCGGCGAAAACCACCAGCTCGTCTTCCAGCCACGGTTCAGAAATGATTTCAGTGCTGTGGCACGGTCCTTCAATAAAGCCAATATCAACGCGGAAATCCAGCACCGCTTGCATCACGTCCTGGCTATTCCCAACGCTAAGTTCAATCGGCAACTGCGGATAATCATGGCGATAACGGGCGATAACTGCAGGCAGAATGTAGTTACCGATGGTACTACTGGCATAGATACGAATCGCGCCGTTGTCTTCGCGAAACAGTTGTTCGATTTCAACCGCCTGTTCAAGCAGTGCCAACGCTCGCGGATAGAGCAGCCGCCCGTGTTCATTAACAACCAGTCTTTTCCCCACGCGATCAAACAGTTGAACGCCAAGCTGCCCTTCCAGGTCGGTCAAGGCTGCGCTCACTGCTGATTGCGACAACGCCAGCATCACCGACGCCTGGGTGGTTGATCCACTTTTCAATACTTCTGCAAAAACTTCCAACTGCCGGAGGGTGATGTGCATAGTCGCTTACCACTTATAAAGATTAATTATAAATATATAATCAATTTTATTTTTAAACCAGTTAGTCGTAACCTTATGCCCGGTTAAAGGAGAGGGTTATGACGAATATCACCTTACAGAAACAACATCGTACACTGTGGCATTTTATTCCGGGGTTAGCCCTGAGTGCAGTTATCACCGGGGTCGCCCTGTGGGGTGGTTCCATTCCCGCGGTTGCGGGTGCCGGGTTTAGTGCCCTCACCCTCGCAATCTTGTTGGGGATGGTTTTAGGCAACACCATTTACCCGCACATCTGGAAAAGCTGTGACGGTGGTGTGCTGTTTGCCAAGCAATATTTATTACGTCTGGGTATCATTCTTTATGGCTTCCGTCTGACGTTCTCGCAAATTGCCGATGTCGGTATCAGTGGGATCATCATTGACGTGTTGACGCTGTCCAGTACCTTCCTGCTGGCTTGCTTCCTGGGGCAGAAAGTGTTTGGTCTGGATAAGCACACCAGCTGGTTGATCGGTGCCGGTAGCAGTATCTGTGGTGCTGCCGCGGTACTGGCGACTGAGCCGGTAGTAAAAGCAGAAGCCAGTAAAGTAACCGTGGCTGTTGCAACCGTTGTTATCTTCGGGACCGTCGCGATTTTCCTCTACCCGGCGATATATCCGCTGATGTCTCAATGGTTTAGTCCGGAAACTTTCGGTATCTACATTGGTTCTACTGTGCACGAAGTGGCGCAGGTGGTGGCGGCAGGTCATGCCATCAGCCCGGATGCAGAAAACGCAGCAGTTATTTCCAAAATGCTGCGCGTGATGATGCTGGCTCCGTTCCTCATCCTGCTGGCGGCGCGTGTTAAACAGCTGTCTGGGGCGAACAGCGGCGAGAAAAGCAAAATCACTATTCCGTGGTTTGCCATCTTGTTCATCGTCGTTGCCATCTTTAACTCGTTCCACCTGTTACCGCAGAGCGTGGTGAACATGCTGGTAACGCTGGATACCTTCCTGCTGGCAATGGCGATGGCGGCGCTGGGTCTGACCACTCACGTCAGCGCGCTGAAAAAAGCCGGGGCGAAACCTCTGCTGATGGCACTGGTACTGTTTGCCTGGCTGATTGTTGGTGGTGGTGCGATTAACTATGTGATTCAAAGCGTCATCGCATAAACCACTACATCTTGCTCCTGTTAACCCGCTATCATTACCGTTTTCCTCCAGCGGGTTTAACAGGAGTCCTCGCATGAAATACATTGGAGCGCACGTTAGTGCTGCTGGCGGTCTGGCAAATGCCGCAATTCGCGCCGCCGAAATCGACGCAACCGCGTTTGCCTTGTTCACCAAAAACCAACGTCAGTGGCGTGCCGCACCGCTCACGACGCAAACCATCGATAAATTCAAAGCCGCCTGTGAAAAATATCACTACACATCGGCGCAAATTCTTCCCCACGACAGTTATCTGATTAACCTCGGACATCCGGTTGCTGAAGCTCTGGAAAAATCGCGCGATGCCTTTATAGATGAAATGCAGCGTTGCGAACAGCTGGGGCTTTCTTTGCTCAACTTCCACCCTGGCAGCCATCTGATGCAGATTTCAGAAGAGGATTGCCTTGCGCGTATTGCCGAATCCATCAACATTGCGCTGGATAAAACTCAAGGTGTCACCGCGGTGATTGAAAACACCGCCGGTCAGGGCAGTAACTTAGGGTTTAAATTCGAACATCTCGCAGCGATTATCGACGGCGTGGAAGATAAATCCCGCGTCGGCGTCTGCATTGATACCTGCCATGCTTTCGCTGCCGGGTATGATTTGCGTACTCCTGCCGAATGCGAGAAAACGTTCGCTGATTTTGCCCGTATTGTTGGCTTTAAGTATCTGCGCGGGATGCACCTCAACGATGCGAAAAGCACCTTTGGCAGCCGCGTTGACCGCCATCATAGCCTCGGCGAAGGCAATATCGGTCATGATGCGTTCCGCTGGATCATGCAAGACGACCGTTTCGACGGCATTCCGCTGATCCTTGAAACCATCAACCCGGATATCTGGGCAGAAGAGATCGCTTGGCTGAAAGCGCAACAAACTGAAAAAGCGGTGGCCTGATCGATGAACGACAGGGAAAAGCAGATTCTTAAAATTTTACGGCGTAACCCGCTGATTCAACAGAATGAAATCGCCGATATTCTGCAAATCAGCCGCTCACGTGTTGCCGCTCATATTATGGATTTGATGCGCAAGGGTTTGATTAAAGGCAAAGGATATATCCTTACCGAGCAGGATTACTGTGTGGTTGTGGGTGCAATCAATATGGATATTCGCGGAATGGCGGATATCCGTTACCCGCAAGCAGCCTCTCATCCAGGTTCTGTTCACTGTTCCGCAGGCGGCGTCGGACGTAATATCGCGCATAACCTGGCTCTGCTTGGTCGGGATGTGCATTTAATTTCAGCTATTGGCAACGATTTTTACGGCGAGACATTACTGGAAGAAACGCGCCGCGCGGGCGTGAACGTTTCAAACTGCATTCGTCTGCATGGACACAGCACAGCAACTTATCTCGCTATCGCTAATAAGCAGGAAGAAACTATCCTGGCAATCAATGACACACATATTCTGCAACAGCTAACGCCTCAACTGCTCAATACTTCACGGGACTTGATTCGCCATGCTGGTGTGGTGCTGGCTGATTGTAATCTCACACCTGAAGCCCTGGAGTGGGTCTTTACCATTGCTGATGAAATTCCGATGTTTGTCGATACCGTTTCCGAATTTAAAGCGAACAAAGTAAAAAACTGGTACAGCCGGATCCACACTCTGAAACCGACACAAAATGAACTGGAAATTTTGTGGGGGCAACCGATTAAAGACGACAACGATCGCATCAGAGCTGTAAATTCGCTGCATCAACAAGGTGTTAAACGCATTTTTGTTTATCTGAAAGATGAATCTGTATTTTGCAGCGATAAGGATGGAGAACAATTTTTGCTGACCGCGCCAGCGCATACGACAGTAGACAGTTTTGGTGCTGACGATGGTTTTATGGCGGGCCTGGTATATAGCTTTCTTGAAGGATACAGTTTCCGCGACAGCGCCCGTTTTGCGATGGCCTGCGCGGCAATTTCACGCGCCAGCGGCAGCTTAAACAACCCTACCCTGTCTGCCGATAACGCGCTTTCATTAGTGCCAATGGTGTAACAATGTTGCCGGATTCGACGCTTGACCGCATCTTATCCGGCTCATAAATTGCGCACTACGCTAAACCAATAAAGAATCCTGCAATAGTAGCACTCACCAGGTTACTGACAGCAAAAACGCAATAGCCAGTAATACCACCATTCCCAGAACACTTCTCATGACATCCATAGTTATTATCTCTTCATGTCATTTTGGGCGACGGCTCTCTGCCCATCATAAATAGCCGGGCCTGCATCTTGCGATACTGCCCCGGCTTGTTATCAACACTTAATGGGTTTTTATGTAGCCGCGTACGCACTCTTCGACTAATCCCCAGAACCAGTCGGTATCAATAGTGATGCCGACTTTGGTATTGGCGGGCTTGCCAAGAACACCCAGCTCGTCGCAGACGGTACGCCCATAGCAAGGGCCACTGTTAACGTCCACTTCGACGTACATCTCCTGGGTTTTAATGCCATCAGGGTTAATCAAATAACCGATGCAGGTGGCGTCGTGCACCGGGCCGCCAGCCAGGCCGTAGTTTTCGAACTGCGTTTTGAGAGTGAAGTTCATGATGTCGCTGAACAGCTCTCCGGCAGGGCCGCCAGCCCTTTCCATCCGAGCAATCACATCCGGGGTGCAAACGGTCTGGTTGGTAAGATCGAGGCCCATCATCACTAATGGAACGCCGGAGGTGAACACCACGCGTGCGGCCTCCGGGTCAGCAAAGATGTTGAACTCAGCAGATGGGGTGAAGTTGCCAGTACCATAAGCACCGCCCATCAGAACAATTTCACGGATTTTCGGCAGGATCGCGGGTTGCATACGCATTGCCACCGCGATGTTTGACAACGGACCAACCGGCACCAGAGTGATATCGCCATCGCTTGCCATAAGGGTATCGATGATATATTTCACCGCATGAGTGTTTTCTGCCTGGCGGGTCAGCGGCTCGAATACCGGGCCATCCAGTCCGGTTTCACCGTGAATATTATCGGCAACAATTTGTTGACGCATAATGGGCTGCGGCATCCCCGCATAAACCGGAACATTAATCTCCAGTTTCTGGCAAACATTCAGGCCATTAATTAATGTTTTATCGAGGGTTTGATTACCCGCTACAATGGTGATACCTAATAAATCAATCGCCGGATGTTTCGCCGCCATCATTATAGCAATAGCATCATCATGACCCGGATCACAATCCAGAATAATTTTTCTCTTTTCCATTGTTTATTTCCTCTGTTTCCAGTTGCGTTATTGTTTCTACAGCAAAGAAAATTCGACCTGGCCGATGATTGAATCTTAACAACAGCGTACGTATGCTAAATATGAGAAATCTCATAGCGGATAAACATCGTGAAAGAAATCCACAATAATGATCTTAAGCAGCAATTGATGAGTGAATCTGCGTTTAAGGATTGCTTTTCAACGGATGTTTCAGCCGATACGCGGCTGTTTCATTTTTTAGCGCGTGACTACATTGTGCAGGAAGGGCAACAGCCGTCCTGGCTGTTTTACCTGACGCGAGGCCGCGCCAGGCTTTACGTCACGCTTGCTAATGGTCGCGTGTCGCTAATCGATTTCTTTGCCGCGCCCTGTTTTATTGGCGAGATTGAGTTAATCGACAAAGACCATGAACCGCGTGCAGTGCAGGCTATTGAAGAGTGTTGGTGCCTTGCGCTCCCTATGAAGCATTACCGCCCGTTGTTATTAAACGACACGCTATTTTTACGAAAACTCTGCGTCACCTTAAGTCATAAAAATTATCGTAATATTGTTTCTTTAACTCAGAATCAATCATTTCCGTTAGTGAATCGCCTGGCAGCTTTTATATTACTCTCGCAGGAAGGTGATCTTTATCACGAAAAGCATACGCAAGCGGCAGAGTATTTAGGCGTTTCTTATCGACATCTTTTATATGTTCTTGCGCAATTCATTAATGACGGTTTATTAATTAAAAGCAAGAAAGGGTATCTCATTAAAAACAGAAAGCAGTTGTCAGGACTGGCGCTGGAGATGGACCCGGAGAATAAATTCTCCGGGATGATGCAGTAAAAATTATTGGCAATAGTGCGATTGCCGGATGCAACGCTTAATAAGGCGTACATCCGGCAATGAAACTCAAGCTAAACCAATAAAGAACCCGGCAATGGTCGCGCTCATCAGGTTGGAAAGCGTCGCCGCCGCCAGCGCCCGTAAACCAAGCTGGGCGATTTCCGGCGCGCGTTTTGGCGAAATAGCCGAAAACGCTCCAACGACAACACCGATAGAACCAAAGTTTGCAAACCCACAGAGGGCGAACGAGATAATGGCAATGGTCTTGACATCCAGCGTGCCGCTCGTTTGCAGATAGGGCGAGAAATTGAGATAAGCAACAAACTCATTAATCGCCAGTTTCTGCCCAATCAAACTTCCGGCAAGATTTGCATCACTCCAGTCCACCCCCATAATCCATGCCAACGGGGCCAGCACATAGCCGAAAATGCTTTCCAGAGAGACATTGGCAAAACCAAACCAGCCGCCAACTCCACCAATAATGCCGTTGATCAGCGCAATGATCGCCACAAATGCCATTACCACCGTCGCCACACCGGCGGCGATTTTCAGCCCAGTCATTGCACCGTTCGCCGCAGCTTCAATAATGCTTTTTGGCGGTGTTTCGCTAAACGACAGATTTTCAAACGTAACTTGCGAAGGTTCCGTCGCCGGACTAAGAATACGTGCAAACAGGATACCGCCAGGAATAGCCATCAGCGAAGCGGCTAACAAATAGTCAATCGGCACGCCCATTCCGGCATAGCCAATCATCATCGAACCCGCAATAGACGCCATGCCGCTACAAATAGCCGTAAATAGCTCGTTGCGATTCATGCGATCAATAAAAGGTTTCACGATCGCCGGGATCTCATTTTGCCCGAGGAAAATAGTGGTGACTGCGACAAAAGATTCGATTTTGCTGATGTTGAGGGCTTTCTGAAAAATACTGCCAAGAATACGAATCAGCAGCCCCATTACGCCAATGTAGTACAGCAAGCTGATAAGCGCGGTAACGAAAATAATCGCCGGGAGTACGCGAAAGGCGAAGATAAAGCCCGCACCGTCAAACAGAACATCCATTTTGGGACCGACCAGCGAACCAAAAATAAAGGCACTTCCTGCGTCACTGTAGGACATCACTTTATGGACGCCTAATGCCGCCTGCTCTACTGCCCATTTTCCCGGGGGAAAATAGAGCATGATGCCACCAATGGCAATTTGCAGCAGCAGCGCAGCCCCAACCGTGCGCAAGCTGATGCTCTTTTTATTTACCGACAACAGAAATGCTATTGCCAGTAACACCACCATCCCCACAACACTTCTCATTATATCCATAATGATTTTCCCTTCATGCCAGTAAACCCGGCGTCAGCGCCAGGTTTTGGTATGTTTGATGAGTACGGGCGACGGCTTTCTGCCCACCAGAAATTAACCCACGAGACGCTGATATTCTTTGGCAATTTCGCTCGCCAGAATGGCGTTATTAAAGACCAGTTGAATATTGGATTTCAGGCTATCACCGCCGGTTAGCTCCGCAACACGCGCCAGCAGGAACGGTGTACTCTCTTTCCCAATAACACCCTGTTCTTCGGCTTCAGCAACGGCTTGATCAATTGCTGCATTGATGGTTTCTTCTGGCATCGCAAACTGTTCCGGGATCGGGTTCGCTACCACCAGGCCGCCGTTCAAACCGGTTTGCCACTTCACTGCCATCGCGCGAGCAATTTCGCGGGCACTGTCGAGACGAATGCTGACATCAAATGGGCTGGTTCGGCAGAAAAACGCAGGCAGCGCTTTTGTCTGATAACCAATTAACGGTACACCGAAGGTTTCTAAATATTCTGTTGTTAATCCTAAATCGAGAATAGATTTTGCCCCCGCACAAACAACAGTGACATTGGTATTTGCCAGTTCCTGTAAATCGGCAGAAATATCGAAAGTATGTTCCGCTCCGCGATGCACACCACCAATACCTCCGGTTGCAAAAACTTTAATCCCAGCCAGTGCTGCAATAATCATGGTTGATGCAACGGTAGTCGCGCCATTTTTCCCTGCAGCAACGACAAAAGGTAAATCACGACGACTAACTTTCGTCACGTTATGTCCTTCACGGCCCAGCAATTCGATTTCTTCTTTACTTAAGCCCACTTTCATCACACCGCCAATAATGGCGATAGTGGCTGGTACTGCGCCCTGTTTACGAATTGTTTCTTCTACTTCAATTGCGGTTTGGGCATTTTGTGGGAATGGCATTCCGTGAGAAATTATGGTCGATTCCAGCGCAACAACCGGTTTTTTATTTTTTAAAGCATCCTGTACTTCAGCGGATATTTGTAATAATTCAGGGGACAGAGTTAATTCAGACATTCTGTGTTCTCCACTAACGATGTAACATTGGCAATTGATAATTCAGGGTTGTTGGTATATTCACAGGCAAGTGCCATTGACGAACATCCCTGCGCAAATCGAACAGAATCGATAAACGGCATACCGTCTACCCAACAGGAGGCCAGCCCCGCCATCATGGCGTCGCCTGCCCCAGTAACATTGATGACATTAGTTTTAATAGGGGCCGACCACCCACTTTCACCGTTGATATCACTGTAGTAAACGCCATCCCCTCCCATGCTCAGCACCAGGCGGTTCAGGCCGTGTTGATGAAACCAGGCGGCGACCTTTGCGACATCTTCACGTCCGGAAAGTGCAATTCCGCTCAACGTTTCGGCTTCAAGACGGTTAGGTTTTAACGTATGGATTTTGCTCAGATGATCGCGGATTTTGACGCATTTCCATGCCGATACCGGATCAATAAATACAGGCGTTTCCCCGCTATTTTCCAGAACCCAGACCAGCGCCTCTTCACTAAGGTTGCAATCCGCGACAATAACCTTTGCACCGCGAATAAACTCCTGATGCTGGGCAAGAAATTCTGCAGAAATACAGTCACTAATACTCATATCATTTATCGCGACAAGCATTTCTCCTGTATTATCGAGCAGTGATAAATAGCTGGATGTATTCTCACCCGGAACAATTAAGCATTTATCGACATAAACACCGGATTGATTAGTTTGCGCCAGTAATGATTGCCCATAAAAATCACCACCTACTGCACTTAAAAGCCAGGCATTTTTCCCCAGTAACGCCAGATTATGAGCGATATTCCTTCCCACGCCACCTGGGGTAAATTTAATTTTTCCGGGATTCGAATCCGCATAATTCAATGGATGATGTGAATACCCAGCCACATCAATATTCGCCGAGCCAATAATTACTATGTAGTCCTTTTCGCGCATAGCACGCCCCCTGGCAATAAATTGCCAACGAAGAAATTGGGTAAAATAGTCATTACAGTCAATAAGACTATTAGAGCACGTGTTCAGATTTAAACACATGTTCATAATAAGCATGTTTAACGCAATGTAAATCGATCAGAAAAAACGAAATCGGCCAGATATGAAGGCGGTCACAAAATTTGTCTATTTATGCAGCAACAAAAGAGAAAGTTGTGATGTGTAACACACAATATGGCAGGCAAGAAAAAGGGCAGAGATGTTTCTGCCCTCAGATTGTTGACAACGCGCGCTTTGTTCATGCTGGATGTGGCGTAAACGCCTTATCCGACCTACAAAAGCGCAAAAATTCAATATATTGCAGGGTTCATGTAGGTCTGATAAGCATAGCGCATCAGGCAATTTTGCGTTTGTCATCATCGGGGCAGAGATGTCTCAGCCCCGATGATGAAGAGAAATTATGCGTTTTTTTCTACTATTTGTGTTTCCGGGCGTTTGAGGAAGGCATAGGCCAAACCCGCCACCAGCGTACCGGCAATAATTGCTACCAGGTAACCCAATACCGGCGTAATAGCGCCAGGGATCAGCAGAACAAACAGACCACCGTGTGGTGCCATCAGTTTCGCACCAATCGCCATTGAGATTGCGCCAGTCAGCGCCCCACCAACGATACAGCACGGTAGCACACGCATCGGATCACGAGCAGCAAACGGAATTGCACCTTCCGAAATAAAGCACAGACCAAGTACCAGAGCGGCTTTGCCACCTTCCTGCTGCGCTTTGTCGAATTTGCGACGCGCCACCATTGTTGCCAGACCCATTGCCAGCGGTGGCACCATACCTGCCGCCATAATCGCCGCCATCGGGCCATAGGTTTGAGTACTCAGCAGACCCACACCGAATGCGTACGCTGCTTTGTTTACCGGACCGCCCATGTCAGTACACATCATGCCACCGAGGATCGCCCCCAGCAGAACCGCATTCGCAGTCCCCATGGTCTGCAGCCAGTGAGTCAACCCATCGAGAATGCCAGCAACCGGTTTACCGATTAGGTAGATCATCGCCAGACCGACCACCAGACTGGAAATTAGCGGAATGATCAGGATCGGTTTCAGTGCCTCCATACTCTGTGGCAGTTTCAGTTGCGTACTGATTAACTTCGCAATGTAACCCGCCAGGAAGCCCGCAATAATACCACCAATGAAGCCAGAACCGGTGCTAACCGCCAGCATACCGCCAATCAGACCCGGCGTGAGACCCGGACGATCGGCAATGGAGAAGGCAATATAACCTGCCAGTACCGGCACCATCAGCGCAAAGGCTGAACCACCACCAATCTGCATCAGCGCCGCTGCCAACGTACCCGGCTCTTTAAACGCTTCGATACCAAAAGCAAAAGAAAGCGCGATACACAGACCACCTGCAACAACCATCGGCAGCATGTAAGAGACGCCCGTCAGCAAGTGACGGTAAGCGCCTGCACTCTCTTTCTTACCTTCAGTGGTCGCTGTTTGAGTTTTGCCCGCCGGTTCATACGGCGTTGCTTCAGCAACCCCTTTATCCAGTTCCTGCGCAGTTTTCTTCAGCGCCAGACCGGTAGAGGTGCGATACATCGGTTTACCAGCAAATTTCGCCAGATCCACTTCGATATCTGCCGCCACAATCACCAGATCCGCTGCTGCGACTTCTTCAGGGGTGATTGCATTACCCGCGCCAACAGAACCACGGGTTTCAACTTTCACCCACCAGCCACGTTTTTTCGCTTCGGTTTCAATGGCTTCAGCCGCCATAAAGGTGTGTGCTACGCCAGTCGGGCAAGCAGTCACCGCAACTACGCGTTTCGGACCGCTGGCGGCAACCGGTGCTGTCGCAGCGACCGGCGCAGTGTAAGGTTTCGCATGGCCTTTGGCTTCACTCAGGAACAGCTCAGGGTGCGCAACTGCCCGGGAAATATCGCCCAGCCAGACATTTTTACCGTTCAGCGCGCTGTCATTCGGGATGGAATCACCGAGAACAATCGCCATTTCTGCGTCGTTCGGATTGTCGATGATTTCCAGTTTTGCTTTTCGCGCCGCCGCGCCCAGCAGGGTCTTCGCCATATAGGCGCGTGCCTGACCGAGATTAGCGTCAATAATCAGCAGCGTTTTCATTATGCCTCTCCTGCTGTCAGTTAAAAGGTTGTAAGTCGACGCGCGCCATCATTGCGGCCAACTGCGGACGATCGGTAATACCCACATTGCTTTGACTTACCGCCAGGGCTGCAACAGCTGTCGCCAGACGCAGTGTGTGTTCACTGGATTCACGCATCAGCAAGCCATAAATCAGGCCACCAACCATAGAATCCCCTGCGCCAACGGTGCTTACGACATCGACTGACGGTGGTTTGGCGATCCATTCGCCGGAGGCATTAACCCAAAGCGCGCCTTCGGCACCCAGTGAAATAACAACATGCGCGATGCCTTGTTCACGCAGCGCATGCGCAGCTTCAATCACATCTTTCATTTCAGGCAGTTTACGGCCTGCCCAGATTTCCAGCTCGCGGCGGTTAGGTTTCACCAGCCACGGTGCCGCTTTCAAACCTGCTACTAACGCTTCACGGCTACTATCAAAGATAATGCAAGGACACTGACTACGCAGGCGAGTCATCCAGTCGGTGAACGCTTCCGGGCTGACGCCTGACGGTAAGCTTCCGCTGACACAGACCATATCGAACTGACCGAGCCAGCTCAGAGAATCAGTCACAAAGCGTTCCCAGTCGGCGGGGGTGACTTCAAAACCCGAGAAGTTGAAGTCGGTCACTTCGCCGTCTTTTTCCGTCAGCTTAACGTTAATTCGGGTGCGCCCCTGTACAACCTGGAAACGGTTGGCAATGCCCAGCTCGCTGAACAGTTGCTGAAAACCATCCTGATTGTCTTTACCCAGGAAGCCGCCAACGGTGACATCAATTCCCAGGTCTTTTAATACTTTGGCCACGTTGATGCCTTTACCCGCCGCATGCAGACCGGTGGTTTTCACCAGGTTCACTTCGCCGCGTTCAATTTCCGGGCAGAAACCAACAAGGTCATAAGCCGGATTAAGGGTGATCGTAGCAACACGTCTACTCATTATGCGCCCTCCCCAAGACCAGCAGCGATAGCGTCGCCAATGGCTTTCAGCGCCTGTTCAGCATCTGCACCCTGGGCGGTAAAGCGTAGGCGATGACCTTTCTTAACGCCAAGTGCCACAACTTTCATCAGACTACGTCCGTTTGCCGGTTTGCCGGTGCCATCAAGGTTTGTCACGGTAATATCACTGTTAAATTGTTTAATGGTATTGACCAGCATGGTACCTGGACGAGCATGCAGGCCGTGTTCATTGCGCACCACAAACTCCGCGCTTAACACGTCGTCGGTCGGCGCATCATCGCTGGTCAGCAGCGCCAGCAACGTTGCCGCATCCGCTTTCAGCAAGCGATCAGCTTTATTATCGAGCAACAAATCAGCGAGACGCTTAAGAACCGCGATGGGCTGATCGTCATTCATCGCCACACTCACCAGCATGGCTGCCGTTTCGCCGTCCACATCAAAAGCATTTGCCGCACGGCTTACCGCAATCGCGCTACGCAGATTGCCTTCGGCGCTATCGCTCAGCCAGATACCCTGCCCGAGGTTCAGCGGTTGTTCATTGATGGCTTTGGTGACGAAAGTGGCGTCAACTGCCCCCGCCTCTTTCAGACGCGCAGCGTTCAGCGCCTGAAGAGTCAGCAGATCGCTGGCGACGATATCCAACGTCAGCATTTCGTTGTCGAGCTTCAGCTGCTCACTCTGCTTTTCGCCCATCAGCAATGCGCGAAGTTCTTCTGCTGTTGTTGCTGACTTCAGTTGTTCAGCAACGGAATCATCGCTCAGTACGTGGGTCAGCTGGCGTAGCAGGCCCAAATGTTCATCCGAGCTGGCAGCAATACCGATCGCCACGTACGCTACCTGGCCGTCACCCCAGGTGACGCCTTCCGGGAACTGAAATACCTGAACGCCGGTTTTCAGCACCTGATCGCGGGTGTCGGTAGTGCCGTGTGGAATAGCAATACCATTGCCGAGGAACGTTGAGGTTTGCTGTTCGCGCGCCAGCATGCCATTGACGTAGCCTTCAGCTACATTACCGGCCTGCACCAGCGCCGCAGCGACCTGGCGAATCGCCTCTTCTTTGTCTCCGGCCTTTTCGCCCGGATGGATGTCCTGTACGGATAACTGGAACATAGTTCTCCTCTCTTGCTGAATTGAAACGATTCAGCTTCTATGAGAAAAAAAGCGCCAACCTGGCTTAGGGTTAAAGACAAGATCGCGCTGAAACGTTTCAAGAAAGCATAATACTTTTGTTTCAGCACGCAAGGAAAGCCGTAAAGTTATGAGCAAAAGTTTGATGTGCTGCACAATTTTTTGTCATTTTTCCTAATTGCTGATGGGAAAATCCGTTATCAGCAATTTCATTTCAGCAGCGTCAGCAGCCAATCAGCAACAGTGAAATGGCATTTTGATTATTCGTGGCGCTTTTGATTTCGCTGTCTGTTTATTTTCTGACAAGCAGCGTAAACTCCGCGTCTTCCTCTTCCAGTGATCGACCAGCATGCATAACTCCCCCGCAGTCACCAGCGCGAAATCGTTTGACCTGACCTCGATGGCGTTTTTAATCGTTGCCTTTCTCACCGGTATTGCGGGCGCTCTGCAAACCCCGACACTCAGTATTTTTCTTACTGATGAAGTACATGCCCGTCCGGCGATGGTGGGATTCTTCTTTACCGGCAGCGCTGTCATTGGGATTCTGGTGAGTCAGTTTCTCGCCGGGCGCTCTGATAAGCGCGGCGATCGCAAATCGCTGATTGTCTTTTGCTGCCTGTTAGGCGTGCTGGCCTGCACCCTTTTTGCCTGGAATCGCAACTACTTTGTTTTGCTATTCGTTGGCGTCTTTCTTAGCAGCTTTGGCTCGACCGCTAACCCGCAAATGTTTGCCCTTGCCCGTGAACATGCTGACAAAACCGGACGTGAGGCGGTGATGTTCAGCTCTTTTTTACGCGCTCAGGTTTCACTGGCATGGGTCATTGGCCCACCGCTGGCTTATGCCTTAGCGATGGGTTTCAGCTTTACGGTAATGTATCTGAGCGCAGCGGTAGCGTTTATTGTTTGCGGCGTGATGGTGTGGCTGTTTTTGCCGTCGATGCAAAAAGAGCTTCCGCTTGCGACCGGCACGGTTGAAGCGCCGCGCCGTAACCGTCGCGATACGTTGCTGCTGTTTGTCATTTGTACATTGATGTGGGGCTCGAACAGCCTGTACATCATCAACATGCCGCTATTTATTATCAACGAACTGCATCTTCCCGAGAAACTGGCCGGTGTGATGATGGGGACCGCCGCAGGGCTGGAAATCCCGACCATGTTGATCGCCGGATATTTTGCCAAACGTCTGGGTAAGCGCGCGTTGCTGCCGTGGGTGGCGTCTGTTTTTACGCAGGAATGCTGATGGCGCATTCACCTGTCATTCTGTTGGGCTTGCAGCTGCTAAATGCTATTTTTATTGGCATTCTTGGCGGCATCGGGATGCTCTATTTTCAGGATTTGATGCCCGGTCAGGCAGGTTCAGCCACCACGCTCTATACCAACACGTCGCGCGTGGGCTGGATCATCGCAGGATCAGTGGCGGGCATCGTCGCCGAGATCTGGAATTATCACGCTGTGTTCTGGTTTGCGATGGTGATGATTATCGCCACTCTGTTTTGCTTACTGCGAATTAAAGATGTTTAAGGCGCGGTCAACATTTCCAGATCGATAAGCCAGGTCATTGCCTGCTGACGCGAGTTACCGCACATTTCAGCGCTGGCTTGTAAGCCTGCACAGACTTTCGGTCGCAGTGGCGAGGTGAAAATTTTACAGCGTTGCTGTTCATCAAGCTGAATGCAGGGCGTATTGGCGGGCTTGCCATCTGGCATACCGGGAATAGGGCTGGAAATTGAAGGGGCAGTGCAACACGCCCCGCAACCCGGACGGCATTCCATACGTTGTTCTCTTAAGGTTAACCACCGGATTGATGAGCGCGCACAGTACCACCTTTTTTGCACCAGCAAAAGTGCGAATACCACTTGCCCGAAAGGCCCGTCGCGAGTACTTTGTCGCGATATTTTTGACATTTTTGACTACAGGAATTTTTCGATGCCAAGAGCGAACGAAATTAAAAAAGGTATGGTACTGAATTACAACGGCAAACTGCTGCTGGTTAAGGACATTGATATTCAGTCGCCCACTGCCCGCGGTGCCGCTACGCTGTACAAAATGCGTTTTTCTGATGTCCGTACCGGGCTGAAAGTAGAAGAGCGTTTCAAAGGTGATGATATCGTTGACACCGTGACGCTGACCCGCCGTTACGTTGACTTCTCCTATGTCGATGGCAACGAATATGTCTTTATGGATAAAGAAGACTATACCCCGTATACCTTCACCAAAGATCAGATTGAAGAAGAGTTGCTGTTTATGCCAGAGGGCGGCATGCCGGACATGCAGGTGCTGACCTGGGATGGTCAACTGCTGGCGCTTGAGCTGCCGCAGACCGTTGATCTGGAAATCGTTGAAACTGCACCAGGCATCAAAGGGGCATCTGCCAGCGCCCGTAACAAACCGGCGACATTGAGCACTGGTCTGGTGATTCAGGTACCAGAATACTTAAGCCCGGGCGAAAAAATTCGTATCCATATCGAAGAACGCCGTTATATGGGTCGTGCTGACTAACTTCAGCCACATGCAGAAAAGGGATAGCTCAGGCTGTCCCTTTTTTAATTTATTATACCAATCTTCTATTTTGCGCTTCCTGAACACCTTACGCCCGCAATTTTCACTCGTTGATTGATCGCCCTCACACTTCATCGCATTAACAATCCAGACCAATTTCAATTGCTGTCATATAACTTTACACTGTCATTGTTAATTAATCGTTACTAAGACGTGACTCCTATGAATACAATCGCCTCCGTTACGCTCCCGCATCATGTACACGCTCCACGCTACGATCGACAACAGTTGCAATCACGTATCGTTCATTTTGGCTTTGGAGCCTTTCACCGCGCACATCAGGCATTACTGACCGATCGTGTGCTGAATGCCCAGGGCGGCGACTGGGGGATCTGTGAAATCAGCTTGTTCAGCGGCGATCAACTGATGAGCCAACTCCGCGCACAGAACCATTTATATACCGTGCTGGAGAAAGGTGCGGACGGCAATCAGGCGATAATTGTCGGTGCCGTTCACGAATGTCTGAATGCAAAACTGGATTCCTTAGCGGCAATTATTGAGAAATTTTGCGAGCCACAGGTGGCAATTGTTTCCCTGACGATTACCGAAAAAGGCTATTGTATTGACCCGGCCACCGGTGCACTCGACACCAGCAATCCGCGTATTATTCACGATCTACAAAACCCTGAAGAACCTCACTCCGCGCCAGGTATTCTCGTCGAAGCACTGAAACGCCGCCGTGAGCGCGGCCTTACACCGTTTACCGTGCTCTCCTGCGACAATATTCCCGACAATGGCCATGTGGTGAAAAACGCGGTGCTGGGAATGGCAGAAAAACGTTCGCCAGAACTCGCCGGGTGGATAAAAGAACACGTCAGTTTTCCGGGAACTATGGTCGACCGCATTGTTCCGGCTGCAACAAACGAATCACTGGCGGAAATCAGCCAGCATCTGGGGGTGAATGATCCCTGCGCGATTAGCTGCGAACCGTTTATCCAGTGGGTGGTTGAAGATAACTTCGTCGCTGGGCGTCCTGCCTGGGAAGTCGCAGGTGTACAAATGGTGAATGATGTCCTGCCATGGGAAGAGATGAAACTGCGGATGCTTAATGGCAGCCACTCTTTTCTCGCTTATCTGGGTTACCTCTCAGGATTCGCCCATATCAGTGATTGCATGCAGGATCGCGCATTTCGCCATGCCGCCAGAACATTAATGCTGGATGAGCAAGCGCCGACACTGCGGATTAAAGATGTCGATTTAACACAATATGCGGATAAGTTAATTGCACGTTTTGCTAATCCGGCACTGAAACATAAGACCTGGCAAATCGCGATGGATGGCAGCCAGAAATTACCGCAACGCATGTTGGCAGGTATTCGCATACATCTGGGGCGCGAAACGGACTGGTCGTTGCTGGCATTAGGCGTTGCAGGCTGGATGCGTTACGTCAGCGGCGTTGATGATGCCGGAAATGCCATTGATGTTCGCGATCCGCTTAGCGATAAAATTCGTGAACTTGTTGCGGTCAGCAGCAGTGAACAACGCGTAACCGCCCTGCTTTCCCTGCGTGAAATTTTCGGTGATGATCTGCCAGATAACCCGCATTTTGTGCAGGCCATCGAACAAGCCTGGCAACAAATCGCACAATTCGGCGCGCATCAGGCGCTATTAAACACCCTCAAAATTTAACGATTTCTGCGGTTAAAGCGGATGAAGCTCGCCTTCGTCCGCTCTCCCCTTCTCTTTTCTGCCTTTTTTAGCCAGGATTAACGCTCAGTTAACTTACCAGAGTATTGCGGAGCCGTTGTGACCAGAACCAACCTCATCACCGGTTTTCTCGGCAGCGGGAAAACTACGTCGATTCTTCATCTGTTAGCCCATAAAGATCCCAACGAAAAATGGGCGGTACTGGTTAATGAATTTGGGGAAGTCGGAATTGATGGTGCTTTGCTCGCCGATAGCGGCGCACTGCTGAAAGAGATCCCCGGCGGTTGCATGTGCTGCGTTAATGGTTTACCCATGCAGGTAGGGTTGAATACCTTACTGCGTCAGGGAAAACCAGACCGCTTGTTGATAGAGCCGACCGGGCTGGGCCATCCGAAACAGATCCTCGATCTCTTAACCGCACCCGTCTATGAACCGTGGATAGATCTGCGCGCCACGTTGTGCATTCTCGATCCACGCCTGCTGCTGGACGAAAAAAGCGCCAGCAATGAAAACTTCCGTGACCAGCTGGCTGCCGCAGACATTATTGTCGCCAATAAATCCGACCGTGCGACGCCCGAAAGTGAGCAAGCGCTAGAGCGCTGGTGGCAGCAAAATGGTGGCGATCGGCAATTAATTCACAGCGAGCATGGAAAAATTGACGGTCATCTTCTGGATTTGCCGCGTCGCAATTTAGCCGAGTTGCCCACCAGCGCCGCGCATTCTCATCAGCATAGCGTGAAAAAAGGGTTAGCAGCGTTAAGCCTGCCAGAGCATCAACGCTGGCGTCGCAGTCTGAACAGCGGACAAGGGCATCAGGCCTGTGGCTGGATATTCGACGCTGATACGGTATTCGACACCATTGGTATTCTGGAATGGGCGCGACTTGCACCGGTGGAACGCGTCAAAGGCGTGCTGCGTATTCCCGAAGGGCTGGTGCGAATCAACCGTCAGGGCGATGACCTGCACATTGAAACGCAAAACGTTGCGCCACCGGACAGTCGTATTGAGCTGATTTCCAGCAGCGAAGCTGACTGGAATGCCTTGCAGAGCGCGCTGTTGAAGCTTCGTTTAGCGACTACCGCGTAAGGTTGCCTGCATTTTTCAGTAAGATAATTAGAGAAAATATGATTAAAAATTTGCCGCAAATAGTGTTGTTGAATATTGTCGGCCTCGCGCTGTTTCTTTCCTGGTATATTCCCATTAATCATGGATTCTGGTTGCCGATTGATGCGGATATTTTTTATTTCTTTAATCAGAAACTGGTCGAAAGTAAGGCCTTTTTATGGCTGGTTGCATTGACCAACAATCGCGCTTTCGACGGTTGTTCACTGCTGGCGATGGGAATGTTGATGCTGAGTTTCTGGCTGAAAGAAAACGCCCCAGGCAGACGACGTATCGTGATTATTGGTCTGGTCATGCTATTAACTGCAGTGGTATTAAACCAGCTGGGTCAGGCATTAATTCCTGTAAAACGGGCCAGCCCAACGTTGACTTTTACCAATATTAACCGCGTCAGCGAACTGCTCTCTGTTCCCACGAAAGATGCCTCACGAGATAGCTTTCCCGGCGATCACGGTATGATGCTGCTTATTTTTTCGGCATTCATGTGGCGTTATTTCGGCAAAGTTGCAGGCCTTATCGCCCTTATTATTTTTGTGGTTTTTGCGTTTCCCAGAGTAATGATTGGCGCACACTGGTTTACTGACATCATCGTCGGTTCCATGACCGTGATATTGATCGGTTTGCCCTGGGTGTTGCTGACGCCATTAAGTGATCGATTAATCACCTTTTTTGACAAATCACTACCTGGAAAAAACAAACATTTCCAAAACAAATAACTCACAGTAATTAACATCATCAGGTTTATTTTTATAGTGAGGATAATCCTGATGATGCGCCTCCTGCTTTCATCCATCGAGCGCAAAAATCATTCTCTAAGTAAATGAATGGATTGCATGCGTTTCACTCAATCGTACTTTAATTGACCAATCCCGCTGATTAACTTTCTGTATCACTTTTTCTTATAAAAAATCATGTAAAACCGCTCGCCAAGACCGCACCAATCGGGTAATCTCGAACTCGTTTTGCCTCGGCGGTAGATTATCCTCACAGCATATAATTTTGTGCGTTAGTCCACAGATTTGGCCTTAAGGAATTGTTTCAACATGCCCAGGTAATTAGTCTCGTGTCGCTTGGCATTTTTTTATAACGATATTTGTCGTTAAGGACTTCAAGGGAAAACAAACAACATGGTCAAATCTCAACCGATTTTGAGATATATCTTGCGCGGGATACCCGCGATTGCAGTAGCGGTTCTGCTTTCTGCATGTAGTGCAAATAACACCGCAAAGAATATGCATCCTGAGACACGTGCAGTGGGTAGTGAAACATCATCACTGCAAGCTTCTCAGGATGAATTTGAAAACCTGGTTCGTAATGTCGACGTAAAATCGCGAATTATGGATCAGTATGCTGACTGGAAAGGCGTACGCTATCGTCTGGGCGGCAGCACTAAAAAAGGTATCGATTGTTCTGGTTTCGTACAGCGTACATTCCGTGAGCAATTTGGCTTAGAACTTCCGCGTTCGACTTATGAACAGCAGGAAATGGGTAAATCTGTTTCCCGCAGTAATTTGCGCACGGGTGATTTAGTTCTGTTCCGTGCCGGTTCAACGGGACGCCATGTCGGTATTTATATCGGCAACAACCAGTTTGTCCATGCTTCCACCAGCAGTGGTGTTATTATTTCCAGCATGAATGAACCATACTGGAAGAAGCGTTACAACGAAGCACGCCGGGTTCTCAGCCGCAGCTAATAAACCGTTTGGATGCAATCCCTTGGCTATCCTGACGAGTTAACTGAAAGCACTGCTTAGGCAGTGCTTTTTTGTTTTCATTCATCAGAGAAAATGATGTTTCCGCGTCTTGATCCAGGCTATAGTCCGGTCATTGTTATCTTTTAAATGTTGTCGTAATTTCAGGAAATTAACGGAATCATGTTTATACGCGCTCCCAATTCTGGACGTAAGCTCCTGCTTACCTGCATTGTTGCAGGCGTGATGATTGCGATACTGGTGAGCTGCCTTCAGTTTTTAGTGGCCTGGCATAAGCACGAAGTCAAATACGACACACTGATTACCGACGTACAAAAGTATCTCGATACCTATTTTGCCGACCTTAAATCCACTACTGACCGGCTCCAGCCGCTGACCTTAGATACCTGCCAGCAGGCTAACCCCGAACTGACCGCCCGCGCGGCGTTTAGCATGAATGTTCGTACGTTTGTGCTGGTAAAAGATAAAAAAACATTCTGTTCATCTGCAACTGGTGAGATGGACATTCCACTCAATGAATTGATTCCGGCGCTCGACATTAATAAAAACGTCGATATGGCGATCTTACCCGGCACGCCGATGGTGCCGAACAAACCCGCAATCGTCATCTGGTATCGCAACCCTTTGCTGAAAAATAGCGGCGTGTTTGCCGCTCTGAATCTCAACCTGACGCCTTCACTCTTTTATAGTTCACGGCAGGAAGATTACGATGGCCTCGCCCTCATTATTGGTAATACTGCGCTATCTACCTTTTCTTCACGTTTGATGAACGTTAATGAATTAACCGACATGCCGGTCCGTGAAACTAAAATTGCGGGCATTCCTCTGACCGTTCGGCTTTATGCAGATGACTGGACATGGAACGATGTGTGGTACGCATTTTTACTGGGTGGCATGAGTGGAACTTTCGTTGGACTTCTCTGCTATTACCTGATGAGTGTGCGTATGCGCCCAGGCAGAGAAATCATGACCGCCATCAAGCGCGAACAATTTTACGTGGTGTATCAACCGGTGGTTGATACACAAGCTTTGCGGGTAACGGGCCTGGAAGTACTGCTACGCTGGCGGCATCCAGTAGCAGGTGAAATCCCCCCGGATGCCTTCATTAACTTTGCCGAAGCGCAAAAGATGATTGTGCCACTGACTCAGCACCTGTTTGAGTTGATTGCCCGCGATGCCGCAGAATTAGAAAAAGTACTGCCGGTAGGCGTCAAATTTGGCATTAACATTGCGCCGGCCCACTTGCACAGCGAAAGCTTTAAAGCGGATATCCAGAAACTGCTCACTTCCCTGCCCGCACACCATTTCCAGATTGTGCTGGAAATTACCGAGCGCGATATGCTGAAAGAGCGAGAAGCCACACAACTCTTCGCCTGGCTGCATTCGGTCGGCGTAGAAATTGCTATTGATGACTTCGGCACCGGGCACAGCGCGCTTATCTATCTTGAGCGTTTTACGCTCGATTATCTGAAAATTGATCGTGGATTTATCAACGCCATCGGTACGGAAACGATCACTTCACCCGTACTTGACGCGGTGCTGACGCTGGCGAAACGTCTCAATATGCTGACAGTTGCTGAAGGGGTCGAAACGCCAGAACAGGCACGATGGCTAAGCGAACGCGGCGTTAATTTCATGCAAGGCTACTGGATTAGTCGCCCGTTACCGCTGGACGATTTTGTTCGCTGGCTGAAGAAACCGTATACGCCGCAGTGGTAAGGTGTGCTTACGTCCCTTATTATTCATAGTGAAAGCATGCCGGATTGCGGCTAATGATGAGTAAAAGGAAATCCGTTGCAGATGATTGTGCGCATACTGCTGCTGTTTATCGCTCTGTTCACCTTTGGTGCGCAGGCGCAGGCTATCAAGGAAAGCTATGCCTTTGCCGTACTGGGCGAACCCCGGTACGCATTTAATTTCAACCATTTTGATTATGTGAACCCCGCCGCGCCAAAAGGTGGGCAAATAACGTTGTCTGCCCTCGGCACCTTCGATAATTTCAACCGCTATGCACTACGCGGCAACCCGGGCGCACGCACCGAGCAGCTGTACGACACGCTATTTACGACTTCCGATGACGAACCAGGCAGTTATTACCCGCTGATTGCTGAAAGCGCACGCTATGCTGACGATTATTCCTGGGTGGAGGTCGCTATTAATCCGCGCGCCCGTTTTCATGATGGTTCGCCCATTACTGCCCGCGATGTAGAGTTTACTTTTCAAAAATTTATGACCGAAGGCGTGCCGCAATTTCGTCTGGTCTACAAAGGCACCACCGTCAAAGCCATTGCGCCGTTAACCGTGCGCATTGAGTTAGCTAAACCCGGCAAAGAAGATATGCTGAGTCTGTTTTCGCTGCCGGTATTTCCAGAAAAGTACTGGAAAGATCACAAACTTAGCGACCCGCTCGCCACGCCTCCGCTTGCCAGTGGTCCGTACCGCATTACGTCCTGGAAAATGGGGCAAAATATTGTCTATTCCCGCGTGAAAGATTACTGGGCAGCAAACTTACCGGTAAACCGTGGACGCTGGAATTTCGACACCATTCGCTACGATTATTACCTCGATGATAATGTCGCCTTTGAAGCGTTTAAAGCAGGAGCCTTTGATTTGCGTATGGAAAACGACGCCAAAAACTGGGCCACGCGCTATACCGGTAAAAATTTCGATAAAAAATACATCATCAAAGATGAGCAAAAGAACGAATCAGCCCAGGATACGCGCTGGCTGGCGTTTAATATCCAACGTCCGGTATTCAGCGATCGCCGGGTCCGGGAAGCGATCACTCTCGCCTTTGACTTTGAATGGATGAACAAAGCGTTGTTTTACAATGCCTGGAGTCGCACGAACAGTTATTTTCAGAATACCGAATATGCGGCCAGAAATTACCCCGACGCCGCGGAGCTGGTACTTCTGGCACCAATGAAAAAAGATCTACCGCCAGAAGTCTTCACGCAAATCTACCAGCCGCCGGTATCCAAAGGCGATGGCTACGATCGTGACAACCTGTAAAAAGCCGACAAACTTCTCAACGAAGCAGGCTGGGTGTTGAAGGGTCAGCAACGCGTTAATGTCACAACGGGTCAGCCACTCAGCTTTGAATTATTGCTTCCCGCAAGCAGCAATAGTCAGTCAGTATTGCCGTTCCAGCACAGCCTGCAACGGCTGGGTATCAACATGGACATTCGCAAGGTGGATAACTCGCAAATCACCAACCGCATGCGCAGTCGCGACTATGACATGATGCCGCGCGTATGGCGGGCGATGCCGTGGCCCAGTTCCGATTTACAGATTTCCTGGTCATCGGAATATATCAATTCCACTTATAATGCCCCCGGCGTGCAAAGCCCGGTTATCGACTCGCTGATCAACCAAATTATTGCCGCGCAGGGAAATAAAGAAAAATTACTGCCGTTGGGACGAGCACTGGATCGTGTATTAACGTGGAATTATTACATGCTGCCAATGTGGTACATGGCGGAAGACCGTCTCGCCTGGTGGGATAAATTCTCCCAACCCGCTGTACGCCCTGTTTACAGCCTGGGTATCGATACCTGGTGGTATGACGTTAACAAAGCGACGAAACTGCCGTCAGCCAGACAACAGGGAGAGTAGATGGGCGCTTATCTGATCCGCCGTCTGTTGCTGGTGATCCCAACGCTATGGGCGATTATCACTATCAACTTTTTCATCGTGCAAATTGCGCCTGGCGGTCCGGTCGACCAGGCCATCGCCGCCATTGAGTTTGGCAATGCCGGAGTATTACCCGGCGCAGGCGGTGAAGGTGTTCGCGCCAGCCATGCGCAAACGGGCGTCGGCAATATCAGCGACAGTAATTACCGTGGCGGACGCGGATTAGATCCAGAAGTGATCGCCGAGATCACTCATCGCTACGGTTTCGATAAGCCGATCCACGAACGTTACTTCAAAATGCTCTGGGACTACATCCGTTTTGATTTTGGCGACAGCCTTTTTCGCAGCGCCTCGGTGCTGACGCTGATTAAAGACAGTCTGCCGGTCTCCATCACCCTCGGATTGTGGAGCACGCTGATTATCTATCTGGTGTCGATTCCGTTAGGCATTCGCAAAGCTGTTTATAATGGGAGCCGTTTTGACGTCTGGAGTAGTGCATTTATCATCATCGGCTACGCCATTCCGGCCTTTTTGTTTGCCATCCTGCTGATTGTCTTCTTCGCGGGCGGCAGCTATTTCGATCTGTTCCCTCTGCGCGGCCTGGTTTCCGCTAACTTTGATTCGCTGCCGTGGTATCAGAAAATCACCGATTATCTGTAGCATATCACGCTGCCGGTGCTGGCGACAGTGATTGGCGGCTTTGCGGCTCTGACCATGCTGACAAAAAACTCATTCCTTGATGAAGTGCGTAAGCAATACGTGGTGACGGCACGTGCGAAAGGGGTAAGTGAAAAAAATATTCTCTGGAAACATGTGTTCCGCAACGCCATGCTGCTGGTGATTGCCGGTTTTCCGGCGACGTTTATCAGCATGTTTTTTACCGGCTCGCTGCTGATTGAGGTGATGTTTTCACTCAATGGCCTCGGCTTACTGGGCTACGAAGCGACCGTCTCGCGCGATTATCCTGTAATGTTTGGTACCTTGTATATTTTCACCCTGATTGGCCTGCTGCTGAATATTGTCAGTGATATCAGCTATACGCTGGTCGATCCGCGTATAGATTTTGAGGGACGTTAATGTCGCGACTCAGCCCCGTCAATCAGGCCCGTTGGGCGCGTTTTCGCCATAACCGTCGCGGCTACTGGTCGTTATGGATTTTCCTCGTCTTGTTTGGTTTGAGTTTGTGTTCTGAACTTATCGCCAACGATAAACCGTTGCTGGTGCGTTATGACGGCAGTTGGTATTTCCCGTTGTTGAAAAACTACAGCGAAAGCGATTTTGGCGGCCCGCTGGCAAGTCAGGCTGATTATCAGGACCCGTGGCTGAAACAACGGCTGGAAAATAACGGCTGGGTACTGTGGGCTCCGATTCGCTTTGGTGCTACCAGTATCAACTTTGCTACCGATAAGCCCTTCCCTTCTCCACCCTCCCGGCAAAACTGGCTGGGAACGGATGCCAATGGCGGCGATGTACTGGCACGCATTCTCTATGGCACGCGGATCTCAGTTCTGTTTGGCCTGATGCTGACCCTCTGCTCCAGCGTGATGGGCGTGCTGGCGGGGGCGCTACAAGGCTATTACGGTGGTAAAGTCGATCTCTGGGGGCAACGTTTTATTGAAGTATGGTCGGGGATGCCGACGCTGTTTTTGATTATTTTACTTTCCAGCGTCGTACAGCCTAACTTCTGGTGGCTGCTGGCAATTACCGTCTTGTTTGGCTGGATGAGTCTGGTCGGCGTGGTGCGGGCGGAGTTTTTACGTACCCGTAATTTCGACTACATCCGCGCGGCGCAGGCGCTTGGCGTCAGCGATCGCAGTATCATCCTGCGTCATATGTTGCCAAATGCCATGGTCGCTACCCTCACTTTTTTACCGTTTATTTTATGTAGTTCGATAACCACCCTGACCTCACTCGATTTCCTCGGCTTCGGTCTGCCGCTCGGTTCACCATCACTCGGCGAACTCCTGTTACAAGGGAAAAATAACCTTCAGGCCCCGTGGCTTGGGATCACCGCCTTCTTATCGGTGGCGATATTGTTGTCTTTGTTGATCTTTATTGGTGAAGCCGTCCGCGACGCATTTGATCCTAATAAGGCGGTGTAGCATGACGCAAACTCTGTTAGCGATTGAAAATTTGTCGGTGGGTTTTCGCCATCAGCAAACCGTACGTACAGTAGTCAATGATGTTTCACTACAGATTGCGGCTGGCGAAACGCTGGCGCTGGTAGGTGAGTCTGGTTCAGGTAAGAGCGTTACCGCGCTGTCAATTTTACGCCTGCTCCCTTGCCCGCCGGTTGAATATCTCTCCGGCGATATTCGTTTTCATGGCGAATCGCTGCTTCATGCCAGCGATCAAACGTTGCGCGGTGTACGCGGTAATAAGATCGCCATGATTTTTCAGGAGCCGATGGTGTCGTTAAATCCATTACATACCCTGGAAAAACAGCTTTATGAAGTGCTTTCACTCCACCGCGGGATGCGTCGGGAAGCGGCTCGTGGCGAAATTCTTAACTGCCTTGATCGCGTCGGTATCCGCCAGGCGGCAAAACGGCTGACAGATTATCCGCATCAGCTCTCCGGCGGCGAACGCCAGCGGGTGATGATTGCGATGGCGCTGTTAACGCGACCGGAATTATTAATTGCCGATGAACCAACCACCGCGCTGGACGTCTCTGTCCAGGCGCAGATTTTACAGCTGTTGCGCGAACTGCAAGGCGAGCTGAATATGGGTATGCTGTTTATTACTCATAACCTCAGCATTGTTAGAAAACTGGCCCACCGCGTGGCGGTAATGCAAAACGGTCGCTGTGTCGAGAAAAATAACGCCGCTACGCTATTTGCCTCACCCACTCATCCTTACACACAAAAGCTACTCAACAGTGAACCATCTGGCGACCCGGTGCCATTGCCAGAACCTGCCTCAACGTTGCTAGATGTTGAACAGCTTCAGGTTGCCTTCCCCATCCGCAAAGGGATTTTGAAGCGCATTGTGGATCATAATGTGGTGGTGAAAAACATCAGTTTTACGCTACGGGCGGGTGAAACACTGGGTTTAGTGGGCGAGTCTGGTTCCGGGAAAAGCACGACGGGACTGGCGCTGCTGCGACTGATTAACTCTCAGGGCAGCATCGTCTTTGACGGTAAGCCACTGCAAAATTTAAATCGCCGCCAGCTGTTACCTATTCGTCATCGCATTCAGGTGGTATTTCAGGATCCAAACTCCTCGCTCAACCCACGACTCAACGTTTTGCAGATTATTGAGGAAGGCTTACGGGTTCACCAGCCGACGCTTTCTGCCGCGCAACGCGAACAACAAGTGATAGCCGTGATGCATGAAGTGGGATTAGATCCTGAAACACGCCACCGTTATCCAGCGGAGTTCTCTGGTGGTCAGCGGCAACGTATTGCGATTGCCAGGGCATTAATTCTTAAGCCTTCGCTGATCATACTCGATGAACCAACATCATCGCTCGACAAAACGGTACAGGCGCAAATATTGACGCTATTGAAATCATTGCAACAAAAGCATCAACTGGCCTATTTGTTTATCAGCCACGATTTGCACGTTGTCCGCGCGTTATGTCATCAGGTTATCGTACTGCGACAAGGGGAAGTAGTGGAACAAGGACCGTGCGCGCGCGTGTTTGCCGCACCGCAGCAGGAGTATACGCGTCAGCTACTGGCGTTGAGCTGACGCTTAAAAAGGATTGTAGTTTGAGAAGGGTTCGGCAATTGCCACACCAAAATTTTTCAATCGGCATGTTGCAGCAAACTCGTCCTGGCGATTTACAAACAGGCACGGCTCACCTTCACACTCCAGTACCGAGCATGGAACTTCAATGTCGCTTAACGCCTGGCTGAGTTTGTACATCACCGACCATGCATTATCACCATCCGGGCTAAGCAATTTAAGCGCCACCAGGCTGTTGTCACCACACGGTCCATTTTGCGGAATCGGTTCAACCTTCGAACCTGCGAAACCAGCAGACCAGCGATAGTTCTGCGGCAGTCGATGGACGATTGAGAGTTGTAATGAAGTCACTTATTTTCCCCGGAAGCACATTTACTTCACAATTTGTTTACATCAATTTTAACACATCATCAACAATCCGTCTTTATACAGATCGTAAAGATTGATGCCTCGCCTGCGTGGCCTATATGGCTCTGATTTAAATAATATCTGCGGGCGTGGTCACGTTTGCGGGGCTATATGTACCCGTTTCTGCGATCTAACTCAACCTTTTTAACTACAATGATGTGACTTTTTACATAAATTGATTTTACATAAAATAAACATATATCGGGGGAATGATGGATTTGTGGTTGACATGCATCAACAAAGGAAGCCTTTTAGCTTCCTCGTTGTGCAATAGATCACCGTTTTTTCGGCCGACTGGCGTACAGACAGAAGAGAATGGAGCTGGTTGCGCAGAATGCAATTGACCAAATCATCGGCCATGCAGAGTTAAAGGTCGCAAGAGAAAGTAATGCGCCAACAATTGCCCCTATGCCGAAACGGAAGGTTCCTGCCAGCGAAGATGCCGTTCCCGCCATATGGGGAAACTCATCAAGAATGACCGCCATCGCATTGGATGACACCATCGACACGCAGCCCACAAACGCCGCAACGCCAACCACCAGCGACCAGAATCCCAGCCCCAGCAGTGCACTGATGACCATCCACGCTGCCATAATAAACTGTATCCACAACCCCGAGCGGAACATATTTAACGCGCCAATACGGCGGACGAAGCGGCTGTTAAAGATGGTCATCACGAACAGAAAAAGAATGTTTAGCGCAAAGTAATAACCAAAGTTTTCCGGCGCGACGTGGTTGATTTCAATGTAGACAAACGGTCCGGCGCTTAAGAATGAGAACATCCCGGCAAAGCTGAAACCGCTGGCCAGCATATAACTCAGGACACGCTTATGACGGAACAACGCCGCAAAGTTACCAATAGTGGTACGAATGTGAAAAGGCTGGCGACGCTCCGGTGGTAAGGTTTCTTTGATCAGAAAGAAGATCATTGCCGAAGCCAGAATCGCCGCCACGGCGAGGATCCAGAAGATGTAATGCCAGCTCAGCCACACCAGCACCCAGCCGCCAACTATCGGTGCCATCAGCGGTGCAATGGTCGTCACCAGCATGACAAACGACATCATTCGCGAGAACTCTTCTTTCGGGTAGATATCACGCATCAAAGCGTTGATAACCACGCTGGCCGCAGCCGCAGCCAGCCCGTGGAAGAAACGCATCACAATCAGCTGATCGATGGTTTGCGCCAACGCACACGCCACCGCGGCGGCGGCAAACACCAGCGTACCGCCAAGAACCACCGGCTTACGCCCGAAGCTGTCTGCCATCGGCCCGTAGATTAACTGCCCCAACGCAAAGCCCAGAATATAAGTACTCAGGGTCATCTGCGTACTGCCCGCCGGTACACCAAACTGCGCTGAAATTACCGGTAGCGCAGGCAGATACATATCAATCGACAGCGGCATCAACATGGCCAGCAGGCCAAGGATAAAAACAATAGCAAACGACGAATGCTGTCGGGTGGTCACAACGGGCTCCTGAAAGTCATTGAAAAGTTAGACGACGCTGGCAATTTCTTCTTCAGTTAACGGACGATATTCACCGGGGGCTAAATCAGCATCCAGCGTAATACCGCCAATACGTTCACGATGCAGCTCAACCACATGGTTACCCACGGCGGCGAACATGCGTTTCACCTGATGATAACGCCCTTCGCTGATGGTCAGACGAACCTGCGTTGGGGTAATCACTTCCAGCACCGCCGGCTTAGTGAGATCTTTTTCGTTATGCAGCTGCACGCCTTTAGCAAATTGCTCTGCCGTATCGTCAGCTACGGGTGATTCCAGCGTCACCAGATAGGTCTTCTCGCAATGATGGCGCGGAGAAGTAATGCGGTGCGACCACTGACCATCATCTGTCATTAGTACCAGACCGGTGGTATCGATATCCAGACGCCCTGCAGCGTGCAGTTTCCACGCTACCGGTTCATCAAGAAAATAGAGCACCGTTGGGTGATCCGGGTCGTCCGTGGAGCAAACATAGCCCTGAGGCTTATTGAGCATGAAGTAACGTGGACCGTGTTGCTGCGCCAGCGGGTTGCCATCGTAAGCGACATCATGTTCAGGGAGCAGTTTGAACGCTGCATTACGGACGATTTCGCCATCGACGGTGACACGATTGCCGCGGATTTCACGCCCGGCAATAGCACGGCTAACGCCGAGTTGCTGTGCGATAAATTTATCAAGTCGCATGTGTGTGATTTTGCCTGTAAAAAACGGAGGTCGGGTAATGACCCGAAAATCTGAACTGTTGTCTGCCCAGTATAGCGGTCTAATAACTTCCCTCAAGGGAAAAAGATCCGTGGCATACTATTAGCAGAATAATCTACCTACGCGAGACCATGATTTTTACACTCCGCCCATATCAGCAAGAAGCCGTGGATGCCACGCTCAACCATTTTCGTCGTCATAAAACCCCTGCCGTTATCGTGCTGCCCACCGGTGCAGGTAAAAGCCTGGTGATAGCGGAACTGGCGCGGCTGGCGCGTGGTCGCGTGCTGGTGCTGGCACACGTTAAAGAACTGGTGGCACAAAACCATGCAAAATATCAGGCGCTGGGGCTGGAAGCCGATATTTTTGCCGCCGGGCTAAAGCGCAAAGAGAGCCACGGTAAAGTGGTATTTGGCAGCGTGCAGTCGGTCGCCCGTAATCTTGATGCCTTTCAGGGTGAATTTTCGCTGTTGATTGTCGATGAATGCCACCGTATTGGTGACGATGAAGAGAGCCAGTATCAGCAAATCCTCACTCACCTGACAAAAGTGAATCCCCACTTACGCCTGCTGGGGCTGACTGCCACGCCTTTTCGACTGGGCAAAGGCTGGATCTACCAGTTCCATTATCACGGCATGGTACGCGGCGATGAGAAAGCCCTTTTCCGTGACTGCATTTATGAGCTGCCGCTGCGTTATATGATTAAACACGGCTATCTGACGCCGCCAGAACGGCTGGATATGCCAGTAGTGCAATACGATTTCAGCCGCTTGCAGGCACAGAGTAACGGACTGTTCAGCGAAGCCGATCTCAACCGCGAGCTGAAAAAACAGCAACGCATTACGCCACACATCATCAGCCAGATTATGGAGTTTGCTGCAACGCGCAAAGGGGTGATGATTTTCGCCGCGACGGTCGAACACGCAAAAGAGATTGTGGGATTACTGCCTGCCGAAGATGCAGCACTGATTACTGGCGACACACCCGGCGCTGAGCGCGATGTGTTAATTGAAGATTTTAAAGCCCAGCGTTTTCGCTATCTGGTCAACGTCGCGGTACTGACCACCGGATTTGACGCCCCGCACGTCGATCTTATCGCCATTCTGCGCCCTACCGAATCGGTGAGTCTTTACCAACAAATTGTCGGGCGCGGTCTGCGCCTGGCCCCCGGCAAGACTGATTGCTTAATTCTTGATTATGCGGGTAACCCTCACGATCTCTACGCGCCGGAAGTTGGTACACCGAAAGGCAAAAGTGACAACGTTCCGGTACAGGTTTTCTGCCCTGCCTGCGGTTTTGCCAACACCTTTTGGGGGAAAACGACCGCCGACGGGACATTGATTGAACACTTTGGTCGTCGCTGTCAGGGATGGTTTGAAGATGACGACGGACATCGCGAACAGTGTGACTTCCGTTTCCGTTTTAAAAATTGCCCGCAATGTAACGCTGAAAATGATATTGCCGCCCGCCGTTGCCGCGAGTGTGACACCATTCTGGTTGACCCGGATGATATGTTAAAAGCGGCGCTACGACTGAAAGACGCGCTGGTATTACGCTGTAGCGGCATGTCTTTGCAGCATGGGCACGACGAAAAAGGCGAATGGTTGAAAATCACCTATTACGATGAAGACGGCGCGGATGTGAGTGAGCGTTTCCGTCTGCAAACGCCCGCCCAGCGAACTGCCTTCGAGCAGCTTTTTATCCGCCCGCATACGCGCACACCGGGCATCCCGCTGCGCTGGATCACCGCCGCCGATGTCCTCGCCCAGCAAGCCTTATTGCGACACCCGGATTTTGTCGTCGCCCGCATGAAAGGCCAGTACTGGCAAGTGCGTGAAAAAGTGTTCGATTACGAAGGTCGTTTTCGTCGGGCGCACGAATTACGCGGTTAATGGTAGTTTTGATTGATGTATAAGGCGATTGAGTATAGAATCTCGCCCGCTTTTGCATACGCAAAGCAGATCACTTACCTGTTGCTGGGTCGCCTGTAGCAGGATTAATTTAAGAGAGAAAGAAATGTTTACTATCAACGCAGAAGTACGTAAAGAGCAGGGTAAGGGTGCGAGCCGCCGCCTGCGTGCCGCTAACAAGTTCCCGGCAATCATCTACGGTGGCAAAGAAGCGCCGCTGGCTGTCGAACTGGATCACGACAAAGTCATGAACATGCAAGTTAAAGCTGAATTCTACAGCGAAGTTCTGACCATCGTTGTTGACGGTAAAGAAATCAAAGTTAAAGCTCAGGACGTACAGCGTCACCCGTACAAACCGAAGCTGCTGCACATCGACTTCGTTCGCGCTTAATTGCTGAATAAGTTGTAAAAAACCCCGCTCCGGCGGGGTTTTTTGTCTCTGCAAATTATGCCTGATTACGGTATCGCTATTTTTTGCAGGCCAGATAAGGCGTTCACGCCGCATCTGGCATTCAGAACACAAAACCGATTAATTGCCGCCAGACGTCCGGCGCTGCAATTGATCGCGCAAGTTCGGCGGCGTGCCTTTAATGGTCAGGGTATCGGTTGCTGGATCCCAGAAGATGCGTTCACCTAACAGCATCGCATCAAAGTTAATAGTCAAGCCACCGCCGCTACCGGCAAACTTCGTCAACTGACGCAGTGTGCTACGGTCTGCCGGGAAGCTCTCTTCCAGTTCGTAGCCTTTTTCAGCCGCAAACTCCGTGAAGCTCACTTCGCTGACGCCTGCCAGCTCTTTCGACAGCGATTCCAGTTCAATCTCTTCACCTGCCTGCAGCTGCTCATTACAGTAGCTATAAACCTGCTGGCGCACGTTCTGTCGCTCTGCTTTATCCAGTTGTGCTTCGGCAGTGAAATCATCGACCGCTTGCAACAGCCCACGGTTTTGCGCTTTCGCGTTTAACCCTTCGCTGGCACCAAGGAAATCCATAAAGAAATCCGCCACTTTGCGCCCTACTCGCCCTTTCAGGAAAGTGAGATAGCGGGTCGACTCTGGATTGGTTTCCCACTCGGTTAAATCGATACGCGCAACAATATCCGCATGATTGATATCAAGATAATGGGTTGGGTTGATGTCGAGATTTTCGTTAACACGCATACTGCTCAGGTTGCTCAGAACTGCCACCAGCAGATACTCCACCGCCAGATAGCGATAGTGGCAAAACAGCACGAATCCACCGTCAGCAAAAGGATATTTCGCTAATTCGTCACGCAGGCGACCGGTTGCCGCGCGGCTAAATGCCAGAAAGTCCTCTTCGCCCTGACGCTGTAAGCGCAGCGTCTGCGCCAGTTCACTCTCTTCGCTAAACAAGCCGTAAGCTTTATTTTTGGCGCTATAGACCCGATGCAGTTCTGCCACCATCTCAACGACGGTTTCCGTCGGTTCCAGCAATGAATCGCGCAACACCAGCTCAAGGTTCTGCTCATCACGCTTGATAAGCTGGTGCAGAGCAATCTGGTTGATATCCAGACTCATGATAAACTCTCCTTTAAGACCGGGCGGTATTCAACCACCGCCGGTTAAGCGACGCAATAAAAGATGGCGGTCATTTTACAGAAGGCAGCGTAACGAGAATGATTTAACGCATAAAAAAGCAGAAAAAAAACCGTTGCTACGGTAATATGTTGCCCTTTCATCAACTAACTGATTTCGATTTATGCCACAAATTTCCCGCTACAGTGATGAACAGGTTGAACAATTGCTCGCAGAGCTGCTCAACATACTGGAAAAACATAAGGCTCCGACCGACCTTTCCCTGATGGTGTTAGGCAACATGGTCACTAACCTTATCAACACCAGCATTGCCCCGGCCCAACGCCAGGCAATTGCCAACTCTTTTGCCCGCGCCTTACAGTCCTCTATCAACGAAGACAAAGCGCACTAAGGGAAACAGATAACAGGTTATGGTAACTCATCGTCAGCGCTACCGTGAAAAAGTCTCCCAGATGGTCAGTTGGGGGCACTGGTTTGCACTGTTCAATATTCTGCTTTCGCTCGTCATTGGCAGCCGTTACCTGTTTATCGCCGACTGGCCGACAACGCTTGCTGGTCGCATTTATTCCTACGTAAGCATTATCGGTCATTTCAGCTTCCTGGTGTTCGCCACCTACTTGCTGATCCTCTTCCCGCTAACCTTTATCGTCGGCTCCCAGAGGCTGATGAGGTTTTTGTCCGTCATTCTGGCAACGGCGGGAATGACGCTATTACTGATCGACAGCGAAGTCTTTACTCGTTTCCATCTCCATCTTAATCCCATCGTCTGGCAGCTGGTTATCAACCCAGACGAAAATGAGATGGCGCGCGACTGGCAGCTAATGTTCATCAGTGTGCCGGTTATTTTATTGCTTGAACTGGTGTTTGCGACGTGGAGCTGGCAAAAGCTGCGCAGCCTGACGCGTCGTCGGCGCTTCGCGCGCCCGCTGGCCGCATTCTTATTTATCGCCTTTATCGCCTCGCATGTGGTTTATATCTGGGCCGATGCCAACTTCTATCGCCCGATCACCATGCAGCGCGCTAACCTGCCGCTTTCGTACCCGATGACGGCACGACGTTTTCTTGAGAAGCATGGCCTGCTTGATGCGCAAGAGTATCAACGCCGTCTTATTGAGCAAGGCAATCCAGACGCCGTTTCCGTTCAGTATCCGTTAAGCGAACTGCGCTATCGCGATATGGGCACCGGGCAGAATGTGCTGTTGATTACTGTCGATGGCCTGAACTACTCACGCTTCGAGAAGCAGATGCCTGCGCTGGCAGGTTTTGCTGAGCAAAATATTTCGTTCACGCGTCATATGAGCTCCGGCAACACTACAGACAACGGCATCTTTGGCCTGTTTTATGGCATCTCGCCAAGCTATATGGACGGCATTTTGTCGACCCGTACGCCTGCGGCGTTAATTACTGCGCTTAATCAGCAAGGCTATCAGCTGGGGTTATTCTCGTCAGATGGCTTTACCAGCCCGCTGTATCGGCAGGCATTGTTGTCAGATTTCTCGATGCCGAGTGTACGCACCCAATCCGACGAACAGACCGCCACGCAGTGGATCAACTGGCTGGGCCGCTACGCACAAGAAGATAACCGCTGGTTCTCGTGGGTCTCTTTCAATGGCACAAACATTGACGACAGCAATCAGCAGGCATTTGCACGGAAATATAGCCGGGCAGCAGGCAATGTCGATGACCAGATCAACCGCGTGCTCAATGCACTGCGTGATTCTGGCAAACTGGACAATACGGTGGTGATTATCACTGCCGGGCGGGGTATTCCGCTGAGCGAAGAGGAAGAAACCTTTGACTGGTCCCACGGTCATCTGCAGGTGCCATTAGTGATTCACTGGCCAGGCACGCCGGCGCAGCGTATTAATGCGCTGACTGATCATACCGATCTGATGACGACGCTGATGCAACGCCTGCTACATGTCAGCACACCTGCCAGCGAATATTCGCAAGGTCAGGATTTGTTCAACCCTCAACGCCGCCATTACTGGGTTACCGCCGCGGATAACGATACGCTGGCAATTACCACCCCGAAAAAGACGCTGGTGCTGAACAATAACGGTAAATACCGCACTTACAACTTACGTGGTGAAAGAGTGAAAGATGAAAAACCACAGTTAAGTTTGTTATTGCAAGTACTGACAGACGAGAAGCGTTTTATCGCTAACTGATTAATTATAAATCAGTTAGCAAAATATCTTACTTGCAATCGGTGTGGAAAACGGTAGTATTAGCAGCCACGAGTCGGCACGTAGCGCAGCCTGGTAGCGCACCGTCATGGGGTGTCGGGGGTCGGAGGTTCAAATCCTCTCGTGCCGACCAAATCGCCCACCGGATATCACCGGAAAGCACCGGATAAGACAGGGATAACCCGCTAATCACTTGATTGGCGGGTTTTTTTATGTTTTTTAGTCACCGAACATCACCGGATTTATAAGCTATCAGCCGGATTTTTTAGTTATACGTTTAGTTATACGGGCTGACGTATAACTAAAGCCGTATAACTAAAACCCTGTTTTTTCGTGTGGAATCATAGACATATGGCGAGAAAAACACACCCATTAACCACAGTGCAGATCAAAGCAGCCAGACCAGCGCAAAAGGAGTACACCCTGCAGGACGGCGGAGGGCTTTTTCTCCTGGTCAAACCGTCTGGATCAAAACTCTGGAGATTTTCCTACTACCGACCATCGGACAAAAAAAGAATATTGCTGAGTTTTGGATCGCTTGAAGATGTTTCCCTGGCTGATGCCAGAAAACGCCGTAGCGAGTACAGGACGTTAATCAGTGCCGGAACTGACCCGCAGGACCACGAGAGGCAAAAAAGAGAGACAGAGGCCCGAAGACAAGGGAACACGTTCGAAAATGTGGCGGCGGCATGGTACCAGGTGAAAATCAGCCAGAATCTGGCCCCCAACACGATTAAAGACATCTGGCGTTCGCTGGATAAATATGTATTCCCGTTCATCGGCAACACGCCAATAGATACCCTCACCGCCCGAAGGTTCGTTGAAGTGCTTACCCCCATCAAGGAGCGCGGCAACCTGGAAACACTCAAGCGGGTTTTACAGCGCGTTAATGAGGTAATGGATTACGCCGCCAACAGTGGGCTGATTGATGCCAATCCGGCTATGAATGTGCGTAAGGCGTTTCCCTCACCTGTAAAAAAACATATGCCAACAATCCGCCCCGAACAGCTGCCCGAGCTTATGCAGGCTTTATCAGTATCGGCAACAGAACGGCAGACCAGATTACTGATTGAATGGCAGTTACTGACCGTAACCCGTCCCGCCGAAGCGTCATCAACGCGGTGGGATGAAATCAACCTGGACGCGAAGCAATGGACGATACCTGCCGGACGCATGAAGATGCGCAGGGATCACGTTATCCCGCTTTCCGGTCAGGCTATGGCGGTGCTGGAGGCCATGAAACCAATCAGCCACCACCGCAATTACGTTTTCCCAAGTCTGAAAGACCCACAGCAGCCGATGAACAGCCAGACAGCTAACGCAGCATTGCGGCGTATGGGATTCGCTGGCGTGCTGGTGTCTCATGGATTACGCGCCATATTCAGCACAGCAGCGAACGAGGAAGGATTCGAGCCGGACGTAATAGAGGCGGCACTTGCCCACGTCGACACCAACGAAGTTAGACGGGCATACAACCGGAGCAACTACATAGAAAAACGCATCGTGCTGATGCGCTGGTGGGGCGAATTTGTCGAGGCTGCGGCGACGGGCGTAACCCTCGCCAGTGGTAAAAGGGGTATCCGAGCCGTGTAGCTGTACAGAAAACCAGTAAAAACTACGAAAACCATGTAAAACCGTCGTATAATTGCATCAAATTTAACGACAAGGCCGTGAAACATGAAACCGTTAAGATGCAAAAAAATATCAGATGCAATTGCGACGGGCTGCAACTGGCCCTGATGGTTCAGCATGAATTTTGGTCAACCTACGATCCGGAGGACAGAACGACGGCCCCATCAAAAAAACAGGTAGTAGATTTTCTGGTATCCCGTGGCGCTTCCAGAAATCTGGCGGTAAGTATTGATAAGGTCGTACGTCCGGCATCTATGAAGATCGGAGGCAGGCCCAAAAAATGGCGGTAACAATCCTGGAAGCGGCAGAAATGCCGCTTTTTTTATAATTCCATTTCAAATCATCAATATAAAAAACGGTGTATACCGTTTAAAAACGGTGGGAACTGTTTTTACCCATATCTGATGATTTACCGTATTTGTCACCGGAATACACCGGATTCACAAGGTAAATCACGATGGAAGCAATCAGAAAAATTATCTTTCGCCAGGAAGTAAAAAAAATTATCCACATCAAGGCAGACAGCACGCTGCAAAGCATGATCAACGCCGGAGAATTTCCGCAGGGTTTTCGCGTTGGTTTACGCCGTCGCGGATGGTATGAGGATGATGTGTTGTCCTGGCAGAAAGAACGCGAAGAGGAAGCACGCGGAACGGCTGCTTAACGGGTATCACAGATATGACAAACACGAAAAAAGCGGCCCCGATATGGAGCCGTCTTTCTGAACAGATAACCCGCTGCGCTGTTTGTGTGTGTGATCCCAAACATAAGCACGGGGATGATAGCCGCTATCAGGCTGGTGGGCAATGCAATCAGTCTGGTTCAGTTCGTTGCCATAACTGCGAAGCTCTCTCCTTTGATGAGTATTCTTTAAGGTACTTCTCAAGGGCAAAAGAACACGGCGCGAATCGTTCTGATTCATGCTCTTTCTTTCTGCGTCGTCTTTTTCGTGCAGGTGATGTTTTTTCGGTTGATTCTTCGTTGGTCATTGTGTGCGCCTGTAAAGCAATGCGCCGGAGTACCTCACACCACGGCGCTGATAGTTTTTATCCTTTGGGTTCTATGCCGCGTTGCTGTAATTCTTTGCGGATTATTCGCTTTATCCAGGCAGCAAGAGAATCATCGCCGTCCTGTTGTTGTGCCTTTTCCATCTTTTCCCGTAAGTCAGGATCTAAACGGAACTGGAACGGAGGATTACCACGCCTTTCGTTTTTGTGTGTTGACACGTTAATTACACCTCATGTAATGTATTTATGTGTAATGACACATTACACACAATCAACACAAAAAGCAAAGCCCCGCACTGTAGGAGCAGTAACGGGGCTTCTAACCAACAACGTAAACTAGGAGCCGTTATGGTTGCCGTAAATCATATACCACACCTTGTACACACACAAACGGCCTTTGTGTGGCGTTTTCTGGCACTGAGTGCCGGAGAAAAAAACCGCTTGATCGCCACCAGCAAAAATGGCTATGATTCCCGCGCACCTCATAAAACGGGTGTCGGGATTAGCCTCCTGAAAACAACTGAAGCGCACAGCACGCGCCCCGCGTGTTTTTTTGTGCCGCATAGTCACACCTTATCAATGGTGGGCTGTACGGGGGCGGAGCAATCCGCGCCGGTTTCTTCAGTGTCCGGTAAGGCTAACCCTGTACAGTCCGCCACCAGCGAAATTAGCCTTTTGCGTGGCGGTTATCTTAACCACACTGAGGAGGCTGCCAACATGGCTACTATCCCTACCCTTGTACATTCTCAAACCGCATTTATCTGGCGCTTTATCATCTTTGGCGCGTCAGAATCTCAAATCATCCACGTAACCGCCTGGACAGAACGCGAAGCGCGTAGCCGTTGCCCGTCAGGTTGTGTTGCTGTATTCGCCGCCCGTATTCGTCAGGGGTCACATCATGCGTAAAAACCGCTTGCAAAAAATTATCACGGGGCTGTATGCTTCCCCCGTCGCCCACATGGCGACCGGGTTTGACAGCCTGAATACTGTAGCGGACAGCCGCTTACATTCCGATATGCGGTTTTTTTGTGTCCGTAAACCTACCCATACCCGCATTATGGCGGGGCGTAACGGGGGAGCCTTTGCGCTCGCTGGTCTCTACAGTGCCAGTCTGTCAACCCTGTTACGTCTCGCCACCATGTTTGACAGCGTAGTAGCGAGACTCCTTAAAATTACTGTAGGAGCCTTTCACATGGCTGTATCCGCACGCCCTTACTTTGTCTGGCGCTTTATGCAGTGCCTGACAGACAGCATTGCAATATTCACCGTTACCGCAGCCACTGAACGCGAAGCCCGCGCCCAGTTGCCGCACGCACATCTTATTTTTGTCGCCCGTATTCGCCAGGGGGGGAGTCATGCATAAAATACCCTTTGATGTTCTTGTTCATTCTGAAAACGCATTAATCCTCGCAAAGGAAATGGACGCATTACTACTTAAGTTAATTGATGTGCCGGAAAGTGGCGATGAATCTGATTCAATGATGTTTTCTGCCGTGCGTACGCTATTAACGCCTGTTATTAATGAATTAAATACAGTGATGGCAATTCACGAGAATAATAACTCGCCCCATACCGGAGAATAAAAATAATGAAACTTAAATATTCTGGCTTAACTGCCAGTGGCAAAACTCGCACTAAATTCATGCGCGGTGATATTTACCGCGACCAGTACGGCGGCACGGTAATGATTAAGGGCGTGGAGGAACGGCGCGTAACCTACCGTCGTGAAGGCTACGAATATGATTGCGTGATGCCTGTTTATCAGTTCGACCGTGATTTTTCTCTGGTGCAGGCTGTACCGCGTAACGTTCCAACCAGCAGGGAGAAAGCACGCGCCAATATTCAGGAAATAAAAAAGATGCTTAACGTATTCAGGGGTAAAAAATGAAACTGGCACCGAACGTAAAAAAACAGCCACGCGGAATAAAACACAAAGACACAGAGGTGATTATTTTCGCGGGTAGTGATGCGTGGGCACATGCAAAACAGTGGCAGGAGCAGGACGGCCCCGCATCCGGCGATAATGTGCCTCCTGTGTGGCTTGGGCCAAATCAGCTTGCCGAACTTGATGCACTGCAAATTGTTCCTGATGGAAAAAAACGCGTAAGGCTGTACCAGGCCGGAGAACTGGATTTGGTGGAGACCAAAAAGATTGGTCAGAAGCTGGCGGCGGCAGATATTCAGGACGCAAATTTTTACCCCGAAGGAATGCACGTCCAGAAGTGTGAAAACTGGCGGCGCTATCTGAATGCTGAGCGTGAAAATATTGCCGCAGGGCTTACCATGCCGGAGCAGAAAAATACGCAACTGGCACAAATGGCAGACAGTGAGCGCGCACAGATGCTTGCTGGTCGATTTGATGGCGTTTGTGTGCATCCGGAAAGTGAAATCGTTCACGTATGGCGCGGCGGGGTATGGTGTCCGGTCAGCACAATGGAACTTAGCCGCGAAATGGTGGCGATCTATTCAGAGCACAGGGCCACTTTCAGCAAGCGCGTAATCAATAACGCCGTGGAAGCGTTAAAAGTTATTGCCGAACCAATGGGCGAGCCGTCCGGCGATTTGCTGCCGTTCGCCAATGGTGCGCTTGACCTGAAAACGGGGGAATTTTCCCCGCACACGCCGGAGAACTGGATCACCACGAACAACGGCATTGAGTACACGCCACCAGCACCAGGGGAGAACATCCGCGATAACGCGCCAAACTTTCATAAATGGCTTGAGCACGCAGCCGGAAAAGACTCGCGCAAGATGATGCGTATATGTGCCGCGCTGTACATGATTATGGCGAACCGGTA
>ERZ506986.120-NODE-120-length-29557-cov-42.5717_pt1 | contig 29557 bp, 37 predicted proteins | sample MGYA00512885_ERZ506986 | MGnify/ENA metagenome assembly ERZ506986
TTCCGGAACGTCATGTCCTGTCGGATAGAAGTATGTGAGAAAGCACGGAAAAATGACAATAAGAATGGCATATGAAATGGTCATGCCCTATCATCTTCATATGCCATCTTATTTTTTAGAGACATTTACTGAATATCCCTTCACAGCTTCGATAAGAAACTGATGGAGCGGGGTTATTTTATATAGGGGCTATAACTTCAGCCTAGTTTTGGGCTTTTCGGGCTGATCTGAATCGGGATCGTCCTTGTTGCCGGACTTGGCGACACCTCCGATGACGAGCTTGCCGCCGAGTGTGTCCATTGCCTCTTTGATGCTGATGCTTTGGGCATTCCGCTTAGTTTGGGCGGGATGCGCTGTCTGTCGGTAAGGAAGTCGGGATCCGGTGGACATAAGGCTCGGCTGGGGGTGTGTCCTTGTGTGTGGGGCTTTCACCGCAGCAGTCTATTTCTTTGATTTCTAAGCTCTCGTAAACCTTGAAAAATCGTACCGTAACGAATTTGTAACGATTTATAGGAACGCTTGTTGTCAGTGTGAGGCATTCGTTTGTCAGCCGTTCTCTGATGTCGCAAAGATAGAATATTACTTTTTATTTTCCAAGCATTTGATTATTAAATCTTTAAAAAAAGATTCCCGGTGCAAGGGGCGAACCTATATATAGATAGGTTTGCCCCTTGCACCGGGCGGATGCTGCATCAGTCCTACAGCATTGCCGTCCGCCTCAATACTGCCGTTTATGTGAGTCAGTTCCCCTTCCTTTTCGCTGAACCGAAAAAACATGGTGTAGTACACGTATAGTATCCCATGCGCTGCCTTTTATTGTTATTCCTTTGCTGCAAACACAGAAAATTAAGTTTGTTATGGAAGTTATTACATTTGAAAGCGAAGCGTATAAAGCGCTTGTAGGGAAGATTGAAAAAATCGCAGAGTATGTAGCCGCAGCGCAGTTGCCTTCGGAAGAAAAAAAGGAGGCTTGGCTGGATAGCAATCAACTGGCGGAAGCGTTAGGCATCAGTACACGCACATTGCAACGCCTGAGGGATGAAAACCTGATCAGCTACTCCATGCTGCGAGGACGGTGTATGTACAAGCTGTCGGAGGTCGAACGTTGTCTGGAAGAGCGTACCATTCGGTGCAAGCCTCAAACATTGGAGGATTTTCGCAAGAACTACCTAATGAGAACCGGTAATGATAAGAAAGGATGATATACTGAAAATGACGGAAAAGGGTATTTCTGTATTCCGCTATTACCTGCCGGTGGACTTCAAGGTGGGGAAGAACTTCCTGAATCCTTTTTATAAGGATACGAAGGCTTCTTGCAATATTTATTACGAACGTAAGGCCGGTGTGTTTAAAATGAAGGATTTCGGGAATGAGGATTATTCGGGGGACTGCTTTGAGCTGGTGGGCAGGCTGAACGGCCTTAACAGCAAGGAGCCTAAAGAGTTTGTCGAGATCATGGAAATAATAAACCGTGACCTGCATTTGGGGCTGTCCGCACATGAGGAATATCATGTGAGCCATAGCAAGGTGGTGATAGACGGGATTGCGGATTTGATAAAATGCGCCAACAATGAAGCGGAGAGCATAGCCGTCGTGGAAGAACTGTACCGGCTGGCCGGTATCTACAAGACGTGTATCGTTACAGTACTGCATTTCATCCCCAACGGGCTGAAGCTGAGGGGACACTTGGGAAGCGAGTTGCAGCGGAAGGCTGCGGCGATCCTTTCCATAGAGAAGGACAGCGATCCGGCCGTATCAGTGGTGAAGGCTCTGAAAGTAAGGGATGGAAGTCCGCTGGATGTGCCTATCATGCAGTTTTCGTGGGATAAGGAAAAAGCCATGCACGTCTATCTGGGCGAAAAGCCGAAAGAGGAAAAAGACAAGCGCAAAGAGGACGAGCTTGTAGCGGTGGCCAAAGAGGTATTCAGCCGGAGGCGCTTTGTTACTTATGTGGAGCTTGCGGAAGAAATCCAGTCGATACTGGAGGTGAAGGAGCGCACGGCGAAAAGCTACATCAAGTTCATGCGTGAGAAAGAAATCATTCTGAAATCATCCGATAACCAGAGCTATTATGTTATCGGGAACTTTTGAGGAGGAAAGCGTATGTTAGTAGATAAAACGGAATTTGAAGCATGGATGGAACGTATCATGGGTGAGCTGTACCGTATCTCCCGGAAGCTGGACAAGGCGGAAACGAGGGAAAAACACCTGAACTACCTGAACGGAGAGCGTCTGTACGACAATCAGGAAGTATGCCTGTTGCTGCGCATCAGCAAACGCACGCTGCAACGATACCGGAATAACGGGGTGCTGAAGTTCTATTCGATATATCACAAGACGTATTACAAGGAGTCGGACTTGCACGAGTTCATCCGCAACAACTTCGACGAGAACGAGATAAAACGGCAGGCACGTGAGGACAAGCTGTCCGAGAGCTATCCGCTGCCGAAAGAATAAGTCCATGTTTTTGCTTTGTACTGGTGAAACTATTGCCGTGAGGCAGGAAATCCCAAACTGCGTATTGGTGTTTGTCATAGCAATGGCTTCATACAGTTGTGAAACAGGATGAGGTTTCTTTTCTTGTTTGAATGGTGATACTCCAAAGGACAGCGGTCCGGAGGGGTATCATTTCAGTAATTTGAAAATTAAGCTATTCTATTTATTTTATCATTAAAAGCTGTATCTTTGCACTTATTCAATAATGTGTAATGGTTATGAGATACTTAAATAATAAATCACCTCTTTTTGGGGGAATATTATATTTTCTGATAATCCCTGTTTTCGCTACTGTTTTCTTGTTTTTGCCGACAGAAACTTGGTCTGCAAATTCAGATTTAGAAAATTGGTGGGATTGTTTATATTTTAGTATGGTTACTATAACAACATTAGGCTTTGGAGATATAGCTCCAATTACTACATTAGGAAGATTGTTGGTCGCAATAGAAACGGTAAGTGGGGTTTTATTTATAGGCTTATTTTTAAATGCACTTTCTCTTCAGCAATCAAAGATAATTTCGGAAGAAGAGAAGAAAAAGCATGAAGAAAATATACGTGAAAAAGAACGAGCGAAATTATTAAGACATTACAAACTAATTGAGCCTATAATTAATGAATTTATAATTGCTATATATGAAATAACTACACCTCTTAGTAATCGAAATTTTGCTAAGATAATAATTAATGAAAATTTTCATTTTAACGATATGAGTGACTTATATTATCAGAGTTTAAAATTAGCATCCAATCCGACAAAAACTGTTATACATAATTATTACGAAGTTCAAAATAAATTGTGTCATAATATAGAAAGGCTATTATTGGAAATTGATCTTTCCTATTGGAAAAATATAGAAATTGCATGTTTGAATTTTCTCCAAAAGTGCAATGAATTAGACTATAGTGATAGTATTTTAGGGAATTTCAAAATAAAACTTGGAAATCAAAAGGCCATTGATTATTATTCAGCAGTAATAAAAAAATATACAGGAAAGTTACAATATCGCCAGAGTAATACCATGAACCAATTTATAGCCTTGTATGAACTAATAAAATATAATATTCGATTTATAGAAGAGATTCGGCAAGATTTCGATAAAATAAAAGCGTAAAATATTTTTTTATTTAACTTTTTGGATATGAACAAAGAACAATTTACATTCTATATAGATGAAAGCTGTCATTTAGAGCATGATCATTTTCCTGTCATGTGTATCGGTTATATAAAGGTGCCAAAGGAACAGACTGAAGAAATGAAGCAATGCATAAAAACGATTAAACGGGAATATAATATTTTACATGAGATAAAATGGAATACAATCAGTAACACCCATATTGATATGTATAAAGAACTTATCGATTACTTTTTCGACTCAAATATGGAATTCAGATGTATCCTTGTTAAGTACAAAGACCGTTTAGACAATCTGTCTTTCAATAATGGCGAGCATGATAATTTTTATTATAAAATGATTTATTACTTGCTTGTCAATCCATATACCAATCCTCCTACAATGAATAATTACCGCGTTTTTTGGGATATAAAAGATACGAAAGGACGTGCTAAACTTAATAAAATCCAAGAGATTTTCTTTAATAAGTTTCATGGCAAATCGCCTTTTCTTTCTTTTCAGCATATACGCTCCCATGAATCACAATTTATACAGTTAGCAGATTTTTTCATAGGTGCAGTAGCTTATAAAGCGAGAGGTCTTCATTTGAAGAAAGATGGAAGTTTGGCAAAAAAAGAACTGATCAACTATATTGAAATGAAATCTGGTTATGTTTTGGATGAAGGTACAGAACCAGGAGAAATTAAATTTAATATTTTTGATCACCAACCTCGTAAGCGCAATGACAGTGGCAGATGAATTAGGAGCTTTAAAACCGTATTTTGCAGACGGGGTTGCGGAAACGGAACAGGAAAAAATGGATGAACTTTATGGCATTTTTCATCGAGACTTTTTTGAGAATACCGTAATTATTGATGGTATTCCTTTAAAAGTAAAACCATATTTGTATAAAAATAGCGAAAAAGATAATCTTCCCGTTGATTTTGAACGGTACTGTGAGAAATTTGTTCATGTGGTTACTCGTACTATCAAAGGTGGAAAGTATAAAACTTCTGGTAAAATACGAGAGTTTCGTGAAGAAAGAGCTAATAGGGTACATTGGATAAGGCCTATTTTAGAAAATAAAGAAGATAAGCGCATTACTTATTTTCAGTACATTGAAGATGACGGAACTCTTCGTGACTATTATTGGTATAGGGGTAAACAGTATGTTGTCATAGTTGAATATATACAACCGGATTACGCATTAATTACAGGATTCTGTGTTGATTGTGATAATCAACCTTATTACCAAAACAAATATATAAACAGGGAAAAATGAGGACATAAAAAAAACCGCATTTACGGTAATGCGGGCAACCAAGTCCTTCGTTCTTCGAGCGATGACATTGCAAATATAGATATTCCTTTTGTTCTAAACAAGAGTTTGGATATATATAAGGGATAATATATGTTTTTTTAACCTTATGGCAACCGAAATTTTACCGTCGTAAACTTTACGGCGGTAAAATTTCGGTTATATGATAATATAAACCCCACTTCGCCGCTTCGTGGGAAGTTGGCAGAGTGGGGTTATTTTATGGCTTATAGGGACTATAACTTCAGCTTGGGTTTGGACTTTTCGGGCTGATCAGAATCGGGATCGTCCTTGTTGCCGGGCTTGGGGACACCTCCGATGACGAGTTTGCCGTCGAGTGTATCCATTGCCTCTTTGATGCTGATGCTTTGGGGCATTTCGCTTAGTTTGGGCGGGATGCGCTGTCTGTCGGTAAGGAAATCGGGCATCCGGTGAACATAAGGCTCGGCGGGGGCATGTCTCTCGGAACTCAAGGCAATCTGCTTTGTGTCACCGGCGGAGAAGGCACGGGAAAAAGTAACTATGTGGCGGCGTTGATTGTCGGTGCTATCCGTTCTTCCGGAACGGATGTGGATGCGCTGAGCGTTACGCTCCACGAAAACAGCAAGAACAAGGCAGTCCTGTTCTATGACATGGAGCAGAGCGAAGTGCAGCTGTATAAGAATATCATCAACCTGCTGCGTCGTTGCAGACGTGAGTCGATACTGGAATGGTTTAAGGCGTATTACCTTACGGGAATGAGCCGGAAAGAGTGCTTGCTTTCCATTATCCAGAGTTTGGACAAATACCATTATCAATATGGTGGCATCTGGTAGTGATAGACAGAATTGCGGATTTGATAAAATGCGCCAACGATGAAGCGAAGAGCATAACCGTCGTGGAAGAACAATGGATTCTGCCATCTTTTCACGAATGGTAGAACAGAGAGATGCCGTAAATTTTCATCTGTCATTATATTGCCGACGGGATATCAAATGAGGAATCTCTGAATGATACTCTCTCAACTTAACAAATAAAAGGGATTCGCTGTTAATACCAATGGATCCGGAAGCCATGTTGAGAGCAACCACTTCCAAATAAGAAAATCAGGGAACGACCCCACACTGAGGTAAATTTCCTTGCCCATTGATCAAATTCCCTGTAAACAGCTTGTGGATGTCGCTAAATTTTGCGAATATTGTATATATTGCGCATATATGAATTAAAAACAGATTGTAAAAATAGGGAATATATATTATGAAATTCCCTATTTTCGTGAAATACTCCGTATCAAGAACCTCTGCCGCCTTGTCGGGTTCAGCGATGGGCAGACAGCAACGTTCGTCAAGGGAAAACCGTTGGAATACGCAGGGGAACTCTATTCGGAGGAACACAAGCGAAAATTCAAGACTGAAAAGGTGAGGGCAAGTGCTGAAAGCCCTGACGGACGGGACTAAATTGCTTCTTGCCATCGACCGAAAGCCCATTGCCGAGTGGTTCAAGGAGCAATTCGACAAGCTAAGGCAGAGCATACACCACCCCATGCAGCTACGAAGGAAAGGCAGGGGGGGCTATAAATGTTAAATCCCGTCCGATTTACCGAAAAAAGTGCGGTGTGCCGTTCGTGGTGTACCGCACTTTTTCTATATTTGTAATTATACAGGATAAAGAAAGGGATAAACATTTCAAGATAATGGATTATCATTATAAAGAAGATGTAAACAATCATACAAATTGGGAATTGTTTTTTGAAGTAATGGATAGAATAATTTTATTTTTTTTAGGTAGTGTATTACTTTTATCGGGCTGCAAGAATAGTAAACAGCCGGAAGGCTATAATTCTGTTAATATTATCGAATATGTTAATGTTTACGATGAAAACAACAGGATTCTAACTGCACAGGGTAGTGAATATGACTATCTCTATTTTGGAGACAATAAAGATAAAGGGATCTTGGCAGCGACAAATAATTTTACAAAGACATATAGTTATGATAATGATTCTTACTGCTATACCGTAGAGGAGCCCTTGTCAGGATCATTGCTAAAAACAATGAGATATACTGAAAATAGCATAGAAGAACTTGTATTGGAAAATAATAAGGATACATTTAGTTATTCTTTTTCCCTCTATTATGATAAGAATAAACCTAAGTATAAAAAAAGTATTATAATATTAGGAGATGATCCCCTTTCTGACTCAAGATATGAGGAATACTACTACTATGACAATAATGGAAATAATATGAAGAAAATCCGTCATGACTTGAACACCGGGGAAAGAGAAGAAACCTATAAGTTTAATGATACGGATTATAAGGAAGCTGTTAATCTTGTCCCTTCTTCCGATTACAAACAAAACATCGAATGTTCATTGAAACAAACTGTCAATGATACCTTAATCTCTCGGATTACCTTAAACGGTGTACTTGATAGAGTGATGAAGGAATATACGATCGGAAAAAAGAAAATTAAGGAAGAGTTTGACAATGGTATGACTTTAGTCAATAAAGAAACAGAGTATGAAGAAAACGGACTGAGGGTAAACGTCAATCATACTTTAAGAAATACAGGCTACTCAACCGACAGTATCTATTATGAAGGAAACAAAAAAGTTAAGCACATTTATAATTCTGACTATAATGGCACCATAACACTTGAAATTTCAGAATATGATGAACAAGGAAATATAATAAAGAAAACAAAAAAACTCCGATGGGAGTCAGATAATGAAATTACCCGTTGAATGCAAACTTATTTATACATAAATCAAGTTGTCAAGTGTATGAAAAACATGAGCATAATGCCAACTGGAAATATAAGCACTCCCGTTTTTGTATTTGTGTTATTCCTGTTTGTCTGCGTGCAAATGGGGTGTACACATCGTCGTGCTATCCCATTCAACCGGAAAAGTTGGGACGAATGGGACGGCCATTATTATTCCAGAAAGTTCATGATTGACGATTTGGTAAATAACCGTCTGAAGGTAGGGATGACTTACAGGGAAATACTGAATCTGTTGGGAGAATCGTATTTTGTGAATGAAGAGGATTCGATGCCCGGCATCCGTTACGAAATAGACGTTGAGTATCAATTCCTCGACATTGACCCCTACAAGGGAAAAGACTTATTCATAAAATTCGGTAAAGACTCCTTAGTGGTCAGTTATAAATTTATTGATTGGAAATCCGGTTCAGAAGACATCACAAAAGAAACCGAATGTAAACAATAAATAAAAGCCTCCGGCGGGGTTTTCGCTGGGGGCTTCTGACCTTTGTACATATAAAAAGCAAAAAGAAAGCTATATCGGAGCATTACACTCTAAAAAGTACCTGCTTGTCACGACAAAATGATATTGAGTGCCTTACTGACCGGGGCAGATCCGCACCCATGCGGACAAATCCCGGTAACAGAATGACAAAGCGGACAACGTTCTTGATATGCCAACTTGTGAATAGGACGAATGATTTTCTTTTTTTGCCAGCCGATTTTATAAAATTGCGATAGTTTGTACTTTCGGGGGAAACTATCATTTTTGCAAATGAAAGAGTTATTTAACAGCATAGCAACGCAAAATGCTGAAATTCGCACAGTTGCTAAATCGTTACCTCTATTTCTCAAATAATTCGCTAAAAGTTTATTCTTCAATCGGTTAGGCCAAACCGATAAAAATCTAAAATACCATAATACAAGTATGATTGAAAGAATAAATAAGCAAATTAATTAGTCTATTATCTAAATATCAAGTCACTATTGGCATTATCTTTATCACCAATATATTGCTTGTAAAGTGTAAAACACCTATATTTGCAACAAAACCATCTATAGAAAAGCGGATATAGCCGGTATAAATATGATATAAGAATGAAGCAGGAAGAGAAAAAAAATCGAAACAGACGAACCAATGAACAATTAGACAGGGATGTGATGTCCGAACTCGAAAAACTTGTGGCGGAACAGGGCTTCGGCAATGTCAATCTAAGTACTTTGACAAAGGCCGCAGGAATGGAAGCCAACGTATTCTATAGAAGATACGGTTCGATGGATAATCTCTATGACAGACTTGCCAAGCAATATGACTTCTGGATGAACAATGCCATCGATATTTCCAACTTGAATGTATTGGGACCTAAAAAGTTCTTCGCTGAAACATTCAAGACACTCTTCAGGAACTTGTCTGATAATCCTGTTATGCAAAAGCTGTTGCTTTACGAAATGTCAGTCGTCAATGATACCACAAAAAGAACGGCGGAAACGCGGGACATTATGAACCTTAATTTGATTACATACTATGAAACGCTGTTTAAACCTGCAAAAGTCAATATTAAAAGCATCGCCGCAATCCTAATCGGAGGAATTTACTATTTGATACTTCATAAGGAGTGTGCCAAAATCTGCACGATAGACTTTAATACCCCGGAAGGAGAAAAAGCCTTTTCAGAGGGAATAGACTTCTTGACTGATACCATTTTCAATAGATTGGAAGCGTATGAAAGAGACAGAAATGCAGTCCGGCAAATGCTGGCTGACGGCATAAGCGAGCTAAAGATATGCAAATACATGGGCATTAGCAAGAATGACTTAAAAGTGTTGCTCTCAAAGTAACCACGGCACTACTTTTTATATAGCCATATTTTATATGACTATATTTTTTTCTCACAATGCGATTGGAATAATCATATTTCCATTTTTAGAAGGATTTATGCAAAATAATATTCAATTATAAATCAATAGATTGACGGATATTTTAATGGTGTAACCATCCAAAGTACATGTAAATTTATTTGGTTCGAATCCTAATAATAATTAAAATGTATATCATATTTATAAGCAAAATATATTTCTTATAATCTATTTATGCTACTTTTGTCGATTGAGTAATAAAACAAAAAAAGCATGAAGAAAATTATGTTACTACTCCTTTCTGGAGTAATTGTACTTACGAGTACGGCACAGGAAAAGGTTTACCAGATAGAAGAAATCACCGTTATCAACTATGGGGATGGCCGAATGCTCTTTCGCCTGAACAATGAAGAAAAGACCCCGCTCAACGGCTCTCACCGCCTGATTGACGGCTATCACTCGGAGTACATTCTCGCTGACTTTAAGGATGGCATGTATCATGGCAATTACCGACATTTCAAAGAGAACAAACTACTTGAAGAGTGCCATTACAAAGAGGGAAACAGGGATGGATTATATAAGCACTATTATGGTGACGGACAGACCGTGCAAAGTGAGCGAACGTTTATAGACGGCAAAGTGGATGGCGTGAGCAGGACATATCACTCGAACGGCAAAGTTGAAACAGAAAAAGTCTATAAGTTAGGAATTGAAGATGGTTATGACCGCCGATACGGCAGCGACGGCACTCTGACGCTCGACGAATGTTATAAAGACGGTAAACGCGATGGCAAATGGACTGAACATTTGTCGGGCAACGTAGGTGATGTGATCCGCATCAGTTTCTATAAGAACGGCTTGCCCGACGGTCAGTGGATCGAAACGTGGAAAGACGGCAAGCCCCGTAGCAAAAGTAGCTATAAAGACGGCAAAAAAGAGGGTGTCTGGATTAGATATGGTAAAGGCGGCAAGCCCGAAAAGTCCACCACCTACAAAAATGATGAAAAGAACGGAGAAGAGATTACTTATTTCACTGACGGCACTCCTGAAAAGTCGTCAAACTACCTCAATGGCAAATTGAACGGAGTGACAAAGGAATTCTATTTTGGATCAGGCAAATGCAAATCGGAATATACTTTCAAGAACGGTCAACGTGAAGGAGCATATAAACGTTACTTTGATACCGGAGAGTTGCGGGAGGAGGGTTGTTGTGAAGCTGATAGCGAGGTCTATCGCAAGGAGTATTACGCTAACGGCAAGCTCAAATCGGTTGCCGAGCGCAAGGGCGGAGGTTGGAATACTATTGAAAGATATGATTCGGAGGGTAACAAAGAGTAAATGATTAAAAAGCAGAAAAGCATGAGATATAAAAAGACTGTCAGATTGATACTGATATCCGTAATCATTGTTGGAAGTATTGGACTCTTTTATTCCAACGTATTGCAACCTCCGTTTATCCACATAAATGACGGTAAAAGTTTGGTAAACCCAAGAGGAACAGACAGTATCTATATCTATACCGAGGATATATTGGTGGCACATCCTCCTAAGGATACTTTGGAGCGCATGAAGATGATGATAAACTATTACGACACAGCAGGCGTGTCTTTAGTTGATTTAAAGAAGCAAGGAGATATAACATTCTATTATATGGGATTTTCGAAAAACACCTGTGCTACCCGGAAATTTCATTTAGAGAAACAAAGAAATGTAAAATGTAACGATAATGAAACCTATATAGGATCTATTGGCATTGTCCGCAGCATGGAAGGAAGTCCTGATAAATGGAAGATTTCCATAAGTTATAATCTGGGGACAGAGCCCGATGCCGATTATATCGGGTGCAAAACAAAGGATTACATTTTATATGACGAAAGAGATTCTAATTTTTATGAGAGGCATAAGGATGATGAAATCGTGCGATACTACCATGAGTTGCAGGAACGAAAACGACATACAAAGAGCGAGCCAAAGAGTGAACAGGAGATTTTTATATAACAATTTAACCTATAGAATATGAACAAGATTATAATGATTGCAGCCTTATCGGCAGCTTGTGCGTTTACGGGATGTAACAATGCGTCCAAACAAAGAACCGGGAATACCAGTTCGGAAACCAACTTGCCTTCATGTCAGAAGACATCACAGGACAAACTGAACGTGATAGAGATTGACGGTACACCGTATCTTGCACTGAATAAGTTACTGGTATTACCGGATGATGCGAAGAACGTGGCAATACCCTTGCCTGTTTCATTCCTCGGCTATTATAACTATGGACAAGAAAATCCGGGATATCAACCTGCCGATAGTTTGATCTCTTTCTTAAAAACACTCGGATTCGAGGGTATGGAATTTCATATGTGCCATACGCTTCCGTTCAGGAATAAGAATATTCTTCCGGTATTGCTTTGCCTGTCCTTAGGAGACAACGACTACTATCTGCTCGTGACCGTTGATGCCGAACGAGGTGAAATAATTGACCATTTAGAGGTAGGCGAATCAAACGATAACGGTAGAGTTTCATTCCGTATAGATACAGCGTTCAATATTGAGAGATTCAGCGCAGAAACAGTATACAATGAAACGGACAATACTAAAGAAGAGGTCTATAAAGAGAAATTAGCTAGCTATCAAATCGGATCTGACGGCAAAATATGTGATAAATAATGTACAAGACGTTTTATTAAATCAATAATAACATGAAACTTTAAAAAAATATCGTTACGGTACAATTGTTTTTTATATCTATTCTCTCGATTTATATGCAGGATATAATAATTGGAAATGGAAATTTTAATTATATAAAAATAGAAATGATGAAGTCTATAAAAATATTGTTCTGTATTGGTTCCCTGTTCACCCTTTCTTCGTGCAACAGTTGTGCTTCTACCAATGATCAGTTATTGAATGGAATTGATAACCTGATAGGTAAAGTGGACCGGTTTCTGGAAGAACATAAAGCCGTTGCCAAACCCCAACCGCCTATTGATTACGAGAAGGAAGGGGTAAACACCAAGCACTTGTTTATTTTTACGGATACTACCATGACTTACAATGGCAAATCGTTTATGCCGGGAATGACAATTGGAGAACTGTGTGAGATTTTCGGACAATACGAACGTCTTGCAGAGCCCGGAATTTATATTTGGGACTCTATAGGGCTTACTATGACTTCATTGGATGAAAGCGGAAAAGATAGTTCTCCTGTTAACGGAATACTTATCGATTGGAATATAGAGTTGCGGGGAGCTATCAGTGAAGACAATATAAAATGGCTAAGAAACCGTTGTCCCCGTCATTATTTCACGGGCAAAATCATTGTCGATGGTGCTGTTTTGGGTAGAGGGATGCATATTGACCAATTCTTAAAAAAAACGAATTTAAAATTTAGTAACGACCCGTTCCCACTGCTTTATTTCTGTGATTTGTATGACTGGGACTATACAAAAGCACCTATTCACCGAAAGGAAAAATACTATACTTACATGATTAGAAAATCGAATGATGGCACTGATATTGAAAGTTTTAATGCCGCCATTAATTCACGTGGTATTGGTGACCCACCCTATGATGGCCCTGAATATGAAAAATATGTGAATGGAGAATGAAACAGCAAGAGAATAGAAGGTTTACAGCAAGGAATTATTAATAAGAAACTCAACTAAGGTGTTTGCATTGGCAAGTGTGACGCTTATTGTTCCAGCAAAAGAAGTACTATAATGAAGATAAGCATTATTCTAAAAATTCTCGGATTATCAATTGCATTAGCAATAATATCATTTTTTATTCTTAACTACCTGGCACGAAGTAGATTAAATAGAATAGTTAATCCAACTTTTGATATAACCAAAGTTGTTGCTATTGAGCGTGCTTCTATTTCGGAGCATTCAGAAGTCTACAACGACGATCGTTTTATAGAGTATGAATGCGTATATAAGGATTCTTGTCTGGATTTGGTAAATCTGGGGCGTGTTGATTCGTTATTTCATCATGTGGAAGATATAGTGGAAGTTACAAATACTCCCATACCATTTCCTAATTCTTTTTTTCCATATTTAATAGCTGCTGAACCTTATAGCGTGAGTATTCAGATAACTTCTTTTTACAATGTCTACTCAATGCCCTATAGCTCTCTAAATAAGGTAAAATTATATATTAAAGGGCAGATTAAAAATAAAATTAGTGAGTCGACAACTACCGTTAAGTACGAAGTATCAGCAAATCGAATAGACATAGCTTTGAACAATAGTCCAGAGGTAGGGCTTTCCTATAATATTGGTATAGACAACAATAGGACTGACGCTGAATTAGTTTTTAATCTACATAATGGTAAGTTGTATGTTGTGGTATTGACAAAAGCACTTGATGTAAACAATTTGCTGAAAAAATATTTGCCATAAAGGATAGTATAGTACCTTATTATGTAGAACAACGAAGAAACAGTAAGAGATATGGGAATACAGAACTATAAATCAACGTAACATGAAACTTAAAACATTTATCGTTATGGGAGTATTTGTCTGCGTGCAAATGGGTTGTACACATCGTCGTGCTGTCCCATTCAACCGGAAAGGTTGGGACGAATGGGACGGCCATTATGCAAAATACGGAAATCGAGGGTGTCAATTCGAGCTAAGAATAAATGATAATGTAACAGCAGAAGTCAAACTATAAACTATATCTGAAATGAAAACGATATATAGTCTTTTATATGGAATGCTTGTACTCTTTAGCGCCTGTGGGCAATCTAAGGTACAAGAAAAATTTGATACCATAACAACGTACAGCTATACAAACAGTTATGGTAAAGATGGACGCTTGGCCGAGGTTCTTATCAAACAACAATCACAATTTCTGGAGAATGGAGCATATATTTCGGGACGGGCTGTTGAAATTACTCAAAGATATAACTACCCGGATAATGATACGTACATGATTACAGAGACTGATGATTTATCTCCCAATGAAATATCAACAGTAATCAAAGGTAAAACTTTTGAAAAGTATTATACACTCAAAAATAATGATACCATTAAGTTTCGTATGCGTACTTATACGGATGCAACACAATCGAAGCCACTGGTGGAAAGAGAAAACTATACACTTTCCGGATTCCCAATTACTGATGAAGAGGAAAACATAAATATAGAATCAAATTATTATTATGATGATAAAGGTGATTTAATCAAAATAATAAAGAGGGATTTTAATAGCGGTGAAGTTGTCAAAACATATGGGCTTAAAGAAATTATTGCAGATACGACAATTATTTATTACCGCATCAATACGGATACTTCATATGCTGTAAAACGATACATAGATAATGGCAAAACCATTGAGATTACATTCGATGAAAATCAGAAGCCGCAGAATAAAATCACCAATTATACGGCCAATGGCTTTGATATTAAAGTAAGAGAATCAGTAAAAAACGGAATTATTACAGTTGATAGCATCTATCAGATAAAAGGAAAAAAGGTTAGAAGTGTTTCCGTCTCGCCTGAAAATAAATCGGTCACTACATTAGAATATGACGGAAAAGGCAATATTACAAAGGAAATTTGCAAATCAAAGTCGGATATTACTATCTCAAATGAAGATCTGAATGAGATGATTCAACGTTATAAGATGATATGAAACCAGAAAGTGCATATAAGTTGGTAAAAATATGGAGCCATACGAATGCAACAATCATGACTTTGCTTTTCGTAATTCAATGTCATTCTCTTTGGCATGCATTCTGTGTGATTTTTACTATGCCGCTACTCTGTATTGGTACAATAGTAATGTATGAGACTCAAGCTAATGATTACACCGCTCTGAAGGAAAATCTGACAGAAAAGAAGAAAAAGGAAATGCCCTATATCCGTTGGGACGAAGTAATCAAAGATGCACGTAAAGACTATTTATGGGGAGTAATCGGTAGTATAATCCTAAACATTATATATTCCGGGTTTATAATATTTATCCTATGGATGATAATATATGAAGGAGTGTCGACTATTTTTTCATAAATTCATTTCACCATACAAAGAAAAATTGGAAATTATGGAACAAAAAACAATGAAAGGTCATAAACATTCTCTTAATAAGTATCATCAATGGGCTGATGAGGTTCAAGTAGGAAAAGAGGCAGAACAAAGGGAAGAACGGAAATGGAAAAAGATTTTTTTCATTATGGCATTATGCGTTAGTTTATCATTTTGTGCTGTATTTTTTGTCACCTGTTCTCTTTTTGAAACGGCAACAATCACTAATCTTGCTCTTTCGGTAGTAATGATGTTAGTTATTACTTCTGTTTGGCTTATTATGATACTTTATTTAATAATCCCCAAGATATATCCTAAAATTCCTCTTATCAATAACGTCCAACTTAAGTATTATGGTTGTTTCGATTTCGGAAATAAATGGGTTAGTGAAAATATAGAGGTATTTAAGCAGTTTGATGACAAGAAAATCATCATAGATGCAACCTCCCCGACTCGAAATGGTGCAGCAATTTTGTATATTGCAATTTTGATAACATTGGCATTATTTGATTTCTATCCTAAAGTATATGACAACCTATTAGATGGAGATATCTGGGGGACTACTCAAGCTTATACTGTTTATCACAGAATTCTGGATGAGCGAGGTGTATTATTTACAAATAATGATAACGTCATGATAAATAAACTCTCGTTTGCAAGCAATATGGCATTAGCATCTGTTTATGCAATTTTCATTCTATTAGCACTACTTTCCGTTTTATCCCCCCGACGAACAGTTATCTTCGACCGGGAAAAGAAAACAATCACCATTCCTCCGCGTTGGAAGATACACAAAGCGGAAACTATACCGTTTTATGATGCCGTTATTACATTTGGTGCTAAAGTAGATAAAAAATCATTTAAGGGAGATGAGGAAATAGTAATAGCTAATTACAAACACCTCGTCAAGGGAGTTTCTTTGCAGTTTGCTGGTCGTACAAACGGGTATTGTTTTGCTCGTTTGATTCAAGCTTATATGACTGAAGACGATTTATCAAATCATCCTGAATTTGAAGCTTTCAAACAGATACAAGAGGAAATGAGAATAAACAAACTACGGAAAGAGGCTGAAAAGCAATAATACAATGAAAAGCCATAAAGAATATAAAAATGAATATCAACACTGGCTTGATGAAATTCAGGCATTAAATAAAGCAGTGCAACATGATGCGAAAAAATGGAAAATTGTAGGCTGTTTTTTCGCTCTGTGTGCGAGTCTATCATTCTGTGGTTCATTTTTTGCGGCTTGCTTTATCTGTGAGATAGCAACAATAACCAACTTGACTTTATCTGTAGGTGTTACAATATTAGGATTTTGCTTTTGGTTAGTATTGATATTTTACAAAGTAGCTCCTAAAGTTTTCCCAAAAATTCCTCTTATTAACAATGACGAATTTGGACATTATGGTTGTTTTGATTTCCGAGATGAATGGGTGTATAAATATATTGATGTATTTAAACAATTCGATGAGAAAAGAATAGTGATTGATGCAAGTAATCATGATAAGGTTGGAGTGTTTTTGACTTGTCTTTTGGCTTTTGTTTTACTTGCTCTATTGGAAATGTTTCCCTTTAGAGACGGAAATAATAATTTCGTAGATAATTTTCTAATTGTTTACGCTTATACGATTGTATTGATATTGGGAATACCGATGCTTTTATCCCCCCGAAGGACAATTGTCTTTGACCGAGAAAAGAAGACAATCACTATTCCTCGCCGTTGGCTAATCCATAAAGAAGAAACGATACCATTTCAAAAAGCGGTGATTTCCTTTGGGCAGGATGCTCTCCGAGGAATTGATGGCGTAGTCATAGCCAATTACCAGCATCTTGTTGGTGAAGTTTCTTTGCAGTTTGCCGGTCGTACAAACGGGTATTGTTTTGCCCGTTTGATTCAAGCTTATATGACTGAAGAAGATTTGTCAAACTATCCCGAATTTGAAACTTTCAGGCAAATACAGGAAGAAATCAATATAAACAGACTATGACAGAAAAACAGGTGACATGAAAAAGCAGAAAAAAAAGAGCAACAAACAATCGAGGCGTGAAATCATAGCCGATGTCAAGCGTAGAGAGGCCGAGTGGAGAAAGGAAAGGAGAAAAGAAAGGTGGCGTATATGCAAATCCCATATCATATTGTGGGGAATATTCATATCTTTCTTTCCATTACTTGTATTTGTCACGGGGGCAGATATACGTAACACCTTCACCAATATCATACTTGGATTGATAACCATTAACGGGTGGATTTGCCTGTGCATGTATTTGCTGTTTAAAGAAGCCCGGAATCTGACCGTCTGGATACCTTTGAAAAATGGCGAAAGTACGGGAAATGCGCAATGGTCACCAGATTCTTCAAGGATTCCGGTAGAGCCTGAATATTTAAGCCGGTGTGATGACAAACAGATTGTTATTGATAATGACGGCATCTCGGTGAGAATGGTGACTTTCCTGGTCTGGCTCTTTATATTTTTAGTTTCGGTTTGCGCTGGTTTAACTCCTTCAAACCTTACAACTGAAGATTATGGAAGTATATTACTGCTTCTTGAGCTGTACTTGATTATCCTGACAGCAGGAATAAGTGCCATTCTACAGCCGTGGCGGCGGATTGTTTTTGATCGTGTTTCCAAAACCGTAACGATACCAAGACGACTTCTGTTGCATAAAAAAGAAACGATACCTTATAGTCAAGCTGAACTCACGATTCGTTATTACAGGCGTGGTTCATGGCTTGCACCAGATATAATAATTTCCAATGCCAATTCATCCAGTCTGTTAAGTGGAGTCTCCTTGATGCCCGGTGATCCGGATAAGGCCAGGTGTTTTGCACGTTTCATACAACTATACATGGAAAAAGAGGAGTTGCCGGACATACCGGAATTTGAGAAACAGGATTCTAACTGCACAGGGTACTGAATATGACACTACACAAGTACAAAAGACCGGAAATTAAAACGATAAAAAGAATACGTTCTGCTGTTTTTTTTATCATAGTCCTTAATCCCTTTCTGAATAGCCGCCACTGCATAATATCTATTTATTTGATTTAGGAAGCGAAGATAAGTATAAACGTCTAATCCACAAAGATAATGAAGCAAATTAAATTTAACGAAGAAATAGCGAAAGATATAAAAATACAGAACTATAAATTAATATGATGTGGTATGAAACCAGAAACTGCATATAAGTTTATAAAAAGATTTACTCTTACCAATACAACAATCATGACTATACTTTTTGTAATTCAATGTAATTCTCTTTGGCGTGCATTCTGTTTCATTGCTACTCTACCAGTAATCGGTATTGGTATGATAGCCATGTATGAACGTTACGCTTATGATTACACCAATTTGTTGAATAATCTAACGGAAAAGGACAAAAAGGAAATGCCCCATATCTGTTGGGACGAAGCAATCAAAGATGCACATAAGAACTATTTATGGGGATTAATCAGTGTCACATTCTACAATATTTTATTTTCTGGGTTAATAATATTTATGCTTTGGCAAATATTATATGAAGGAAGACTTTTAAGAATAAGTTAATACCACAAACAAGCCTCCAGCGGGTTTCAAGTGATAAGGGATCAGACAGACGGAACGAAATTGGTTCTTACAATCGACCGAAAGCCCATTACCGAGTGGTTCAAGGAGCAGTTCGAGAAGCTAAGGCAGAACATTTGCCGACCAATACAACCGCAAAGGAAAGGCAAGGGGCTAAAAGCTATAAATGTTAAATTCTGCCCGATTTGCTGAAAAAAATGCAGTGCGCCGTTCGTGACGTACTGCATTTTTATATATTTGTAATTATACAGGATAAAGAAAGGGATAAACATTTCAAAATAATGGATTATCATTATAAAGAAGATGTAAAAAATCATGCAAATTAGGAGTTGTTTCTTGAAGCAATGGATAGAATAATTTTATTTTTTTTAGGTAGTATATTACTTTTATCGGGCTGCAAGAATAGTAAACAGCCGGAAGGCTATAATTCTGTTAATATTATCGAATATGTTAATGTTTACGATGAAAACAACAGGATTCTAACTGCACAGGGTAGTGAATATGACTATCTCTATTTTGGAGACAATAAAGATAAAGGGATCTTGGCAGCGATAAATAATTTTACAAAGACATATAGTTATGATAATGATTCTTACTGCTATACTGTAGAGGAACCCTTGTCGGAATCATTGCTAAAAACAATGAGATACACTGAAAATACCATAGAAGAACTCGTATTGGAGAATAATAAGGATACATTCAGTTATTCTTTTTCCCTCTATTATGATAAGAATAAACCTAAGTATAAAAAAAGTATTATAATATTAGGAGATGATCCCCTTTCTGACTCAAGATATGAGGAATACTACTACTATGACAATAATGGAAATAATATGAAGAAAATCCGTCATGACTTGAACACCGGGGAAAGAGAAGAAACCTATAAGTTTAATGATACGGATTATAAGGAAGCTGTTAATCTTGTCCCTTCTTCCGATTACAAACAAAACATCGAGTGTTCATTGAAACAAACTGTTAATGATACCTTAATCACTCGAATTACCTTAAACGGTGTACTTGATAGAGTGATAAAGGAATACATTAATGGAAAAAAGAAAATTAAGGAAGAGTTTGACAATGATATGACTTTGGCCAATAAAGAAACAGAGTATGAAGAAAACGGACTGAAGATAAACGTCAATCATACTTTAAGAAGTACAGGCTACTCGACCGACAGTATCTATTATGAAGGAAACAAAAAAGTTAAGCATATTTATAATTCTGACTACGATGGCACCATAACACTTGAAATTTCAGAATATGATGAACAAGGAAATATAATAAAGAAAACAAAAAAACTCCGATGGGTGTCAGACAATGAAATTACCCGTTGAATGCAAACTTATTTATACTAAATCAAGATATAACTACCCAGATAATGATATGAAACCAGAAACTGCATATAAGTTGGTAAAAGTATGGAGCCTTAGCAATGCAACAATCATGACTTTACTTTTCATAATTCAATGTGATTCTCTTTGGCATGCATTCTGTGTGATTTTTACTATACCGCTACTCGGTATTGGTACAATAGTGATGTATGAAAATCAATCTAATGATTACACCGCTCTGAAGGAAAATCTGACAGAAAAGAAGAAAAAGGAAATGCCCTATATCCGTTGGGATGAAGTAATCAAAGATGCACGCAAAGACTATTTATGGGGAGTAATCGGTAGTATAATCCTAAACATTCTATATTCCGGGTTTATAATATTTATCCTATGGATGATAATATATGAAGGAAGACTTTTAAGAATAAGTTAATACCACAAACAAACCACCGGCTGGGTTCTCGCTGGGGGCTTCTGACCTTTGCACATATAAAAAGCAAAAAGAAAGCGATATCGGAGCGTTACACCCTAAAAAGTACCTGCCTGTCACGACAAAATGATATTGCGTGCCTCACTGACCGGGACAGATCCGCACCCATGCGGACAAATCCCGGTAACAGAATGACAAAGCGGACAATGTTCCTAGCATGCCAACTTGTGAATGGGATGAATGATTTTCTTTTTTCGCAAGTTGATTTTATAAAATTGCCTCCGACAATTCGTACTTTCGGAAAAAGATATTATATTTGCAACTGAAAGAGTTATTTGACAGCATAGCAACGCAAAACGCTGAAATTCGCACGGTTGCTAAATCGTTACCTCTATTTCTCAAATAATTCGCTAAAAGTTTATCCTTCAATCGGTTAAGTTAAACCGATAAAAATCTAAAATAGATACAGCTGTAGCAACAAAATTTAATGAGTCTCTAAAAACAATAAGGGCACATACAGTAAGATTAGGAGCTAACATTGGAAATGTAGAAGTATTATTGGATCAAAGAGATTTCACATTAAAGGAAAATAATGTTTGCCTTCATGAGAATGCGATACCTCTACGTTTAAAAGGAAAAGGTACTAAAAGGCTTTTGTCTATTGCTATACAAATGATTAACACATCTTCTAATGGGATTATTTTAATAGATGAGATAGAGCAAGGCTTAGAGCCTGATAGAGTTCAGCATTTGGTCAAAACACTAAAAAACTATTCTAATTATTAATTTATTTTCACAACCTATTCGTCTAATGTTGTAACAGAATTGGGAGTATCTGATTTATGCATTATGAGGCGCAAAGCAAATAGATTATTGGATATTCCAAAAACTATTGCCATGCAAAAGTGTGTACGTCATAATTCAGAAGCTTTATTTGCGAGAAAAATCATAATAGGAGAAGGTGCTACAGAAGTAGGTTTATGTAGAGCTTTAAATGATAATCGTATGACAAATGGTAAAGAGAGTATGAGTTATTTGGGTATCAAAATATTGGATGGAACGGGTAATAGTGGTGTAGAATATGCTGAAACATTAAATAAATTGGGATTTAAAATAGCATTCTTGTGTGATTCTGATGAAGCCAATACAAATCTTAAAAAGCAGTCATTAAAAGATATGGGCGTAGCCGTTTTCGATTGTGAAGAAGAAAAAGCTATAGAAGAACAAATATTTGATAATCTTACATGGAATGGAATAAAAAACTGTCTTAATTTCTATATTAAAAAGAAAGAAACAAATATTAAAGGGCTTTACGAACAAGTTTATCCAGATAAACAGAAAGATTATACAGAAGATTGGTTAGAAAAAGACACAGTAGAATTACGACAATTATTCGGAAAGAGAGCAAAGAAAAAAAGTTGGTATAAAGATGTAACATCTGGTATGTTCTTGGGTTCTGAAATTTTTAGCAATATTAACAATATGGATGAAAAGTGTTATTTAAGACAATTATTAACAAATTTATCGATTTGGATTGACAATAGTTAACTTAAGTTTATTTTTATCAAAAAATCAAAGTGCGATTATTGCTCCTGCTGGATATGGGAAAACACATACTATTGCAGAATGTGTAAACTTAGATTTAAGCTCTAAGATATGTTTGATATTAACCCATACCCATGCAGGGATAGCTTCACTTAAAGAAAAATTACAGTCTATTAAAACAAGAAATAACAAATACGAATTAGCTACAATTTGTGGTTTTTCTTTACACATGGCTCAATCCTATCACCTAAAAAAAGAAGATTTTCCTAATATAGAAGAAGCTCCTAATGAGTATTATCGTTTTGCTATTGAATCTACTATTAAACTGTTAAAAGCAAAACCAATTCATACTGCTTTAAAAATAAAATATTCACATATAATTATTGATGAGTATCAAGATTGTTCCATTTTGCAACATCAACTAATAAAAGCACTTTCAATGTATATTCCTACTCACATATTAGGAGATCCTCTACAAAGTATCTACAGTTATATATGACCGCCTGTTCTGACAAATTGGACGTTCAGCAGATGTATGAGTTTGATCTGGCGACCTTGCCGGTGCAGACGACAATCGTAAAGGGCGAGGAAGCGGAAATCCGTTGTCAGCTCGTAAGAAGCGGCGAGTATCAGGACACCAAATACTTCATCAGGTACTTCCAACCGACAGGCAAAGGGGAGCTTCGCATGGAGAACGGTACGGTTTTGTTGCCGAACGACCTGTACCTGTTACCGGAAGAAACATTCAGGCTCTATTACAGGTCATTTGGCACAGACCAGCAGAAAATAGACATTTACATTCTTGATTCCTTCGGTCAGGTTGTGCAAAAGTCTTTTGCCTTTAATAATGAAGCGGAAGATGAAAAGGAGGATACCGAATGATTTATGCCGGATATACCCCGAAAAAAAAGCAGCGATAACGCTGAGTAGAGAAACTGAATGAAAATCTAATAAGATAGCTCCCCTTACCGGTTTCCATTCCGGTAAGGGGAGCTTGTTCCTGTATTATTTCTTGTCCTCTTTCTTTTTAAGCCACTCGTTGCATTGTCGCCTGCACTCTTCCAATGTGGGCTTCACACAGGAGAAAAGTTCGTTGTCTGCCGTATCCCTATAATCATAGTGATAGAACGTGCGCCTTTTCCGTCCTACGGTCATTTGGAATTTTTCATATTTCTCACCCGTCTTGCAGGTTGAAACTCCGTTCTCGTTCATTTTTGTTGCCATAACTTATGATTTTATAGTTCGTGAATATTAAAACAGACTTAACTGTCGGGGCTGTGTGTATTTCCGCTTGATTTCCAACAGTTTTCCTTTCAGACTGCGGATAACCTTTGGGTTGTAATTGCTTCTGTCGGAAACAGACCAACGTTCCGCTTTGTTGTATTGTCGCTCCAACAGAAGGATTCCTTGTCGGACAGCTTCCTTATAATCTCTGACAGGTTCATCCCAAACGGACGGGTGGCTACCGCCTCCGGCTGTGCCGGTACACCAGTCGATGGCTACCGCATACGTCCCGTCAACGGATTGCCCGATATGGATCGTGTTGAAGGTGTCTAACTTGATTTCCTCTATTATCGGCAACATGCCATTTATCCAACCGTGTTCGTTGAACTGCTTGCCGACATAACCGAAAATCATCCCTCTTTCATACGTGCGTACATTGAGTATGATATGTCGTACACTCTTGCCAAAACTCTCGAAATAAGCGATTTGTTCCGTGTCATTACGGCGTACTGCCAACAAGTAACGGAGGACTGCACTACGCTCTACCCTGCAAGGGTTGTACTCTACAATCTCCTGCAATTTCTCTTCTCGTGTCATTTGGGATATTGGTTTCATATCATTTATGTATTAGAGGGTTAAAATGTTGCAATGAATAACCGGCTTTGGATGAACTGCATACTTCCTTTGGAAATGCGCTGGTTGCACCAGAAATGGTGTGAGCCGTAGCCGTAGGTGAAAAATTCGTCCAGTTCGGCCGTTTCCCGAAGTTTGTTAATGGATTGACGGAGTTCCTCTTCTGTCCGGCAAAAGAGAAGGGTGTTTACCAGTCGGATAAGGAGTGCAGGGATTTTTTCATCCCATGCACAAATTGTGGTTTCAAACGTTACGTTCATATTTTTCTGATTTATTCATTAGACAGTCATTTTCAAAATCTCTCTCCAGTATATCGGCTCCACCTCACTGAGAAGGAAATCGATAAAATCTTTTCTCGCTTCTTTGCACAATTCCTGGTAAAGCTCTCCAAAGGTGGTGATGTTGCCGTTCAGGTAGGTTTCCACCATGTACTCGAAAATGTTGCTTACCTCGTAATATCTGCACTGCTGTGCGACAGTCCTGCTGTATCGTTTCATAAGGCTTTATTTATAAAGATTTATAATGATTCTGTTCATCATCCGTGCTTTTCCTACGGTATAATAAGTACCGCCATAGGGCTGCTTGTCCCAATAGGCTAAAACAATCTCGGAGTTGTCAATCAGGTAGTCATTCCTGTGGTGGAAGCAGCCTTTGCGGTAATCTTCTCGGAGAATGACCGTTTCATCGGCAGTTTTCATTATCCGGTCGTATAAGGACTTGTTCTCCGGCCGGTATCTGTTTGACTGCCGGCTGAACGGCACAACGGCAATGAGTCGAATGTCCGTGTATTCCGCTTTAAGGGCAGTTACCGCTTGGGCTGCAAGCAAATCGAAGCCTTCCGCCATTCCGCTTAGAAAGTAGCGATAGCCCAGCCTATACAACCTTCTTACTTGCGAAACTATATCCAGATAAAGATGCAGCATACCGACTTGGAGGATACGCTCTGAACGGTGTCCGGTGAACGCTACTGATTTTGTAATATCCATTGTCATAACTGTATGTGTTAAAGAATTAATAACCAAATGATAATCCCGACTACGACTGCAAAGGAGAGAATGGAAACCAGACACCCCCATGCGGAGCGGATCACGTCCGTTATCAGTTCTTTTGCGAGCCATAAACCGATAAACCACGCTAAAAGACTGCCACCGTACAGACTCCAACAGAAGCCTGAAAGAAGGAGCCGAACTAACCAGCCAAACAATTTATGCAGAGGCAGATTGAGTCTGTTCTTATTTCCTTTATGTATTTCTCTTGCTGTTTTCATAATCACGACATTTTTTTATGCATTGACGAGTTGAGCTGACTTATTTCATGTGCGTCAAAAGGTAGGGTTCAGGAAAAACAAGGTTTTGGGTAAAAATACCTCGTGACATTTATGGCGCAGGGAAGATTTTTTTCAAAACCGGAACGGCTTGACCTTGTTTTTCCGTTAAGAACCCGAAGTACCTTTGCACTTGAATAAGTTAGTTTAATTCGTTCCTTTGCTTTAAATGTGGAGTGATGGCTACTGAAAACAGTGAGAGAAATACCCCGAAGGAAGTTAGCCTTAAACTTTGCTTAAAATCGTTGTGTTATAAATCCCTTATACATAAAGCGATGATTAATACGAAAAAAATTCAACCTTTGTGTTAGCGCTGCAAATAGCATCGTGTAATGTGTTCGTTTACCGTAGTCCAGAAATCGCCAATTTCAAAAATACAGAGGTAAATGAACCGGGTAGGTTATATACTTTGACGTAACCTGTCGGTTCACTCTGTATTGAGCGTTTGGCGATGCTTTGGACTTGTGACTGGCAGCGTTACGTCAATTTAATATAATAACGTTATTGTTATGGATTTACAATCGACTCCCCTGAAAGGAGTAGTCCGGTCTTCAGAAGATGGGCTTTTCTATCTGTTTCCCATTCAGAGTCTATCTACATTGCAAGAGATGAAAGGGCATTTGACCTGTGCGATAGATGTCTTGAGCAATCCGGATGAAAGTGATGTGGAAAAGCGTTTGGACGCAGTTCGGACATTGAACAGCCTTGTGGCTGCATTGAGTGTTAATGACGGTGATCACTATGATGTGATAGATACTGCCTTTGAGGAGATCAGAGAGTAAAAAAACAGAGCGATATAATAAAAGCCTTCCTATTTCAAAACCGGAAAAAAGAAAGGTGTTGTACTGTCCAATGTGTGATTCATCGCGCTTGTTTGTACAACACTTTTCTGCGGTTTTGTATGGATGAAAGATTGTTCCGGTTCCGGAAGAATGGGAACGTTCTTTCTACTGATAATAATGTGGCTTTTATTCCGTTATTGGGGTTGGGGATTGAAATGTAAGAACTTCATCTGTTCCGTTATTAATCTGTTCCTGTTCACGCTCTTTACGCCGTATTTCTTTTTCCTTCTTTTTGGTTTTAGTCTTTATTTCCTGTTCTTTAAGGATTTGCTTTAGGGGCTTTACTACATCAGGACGTTCCTTTTTGAAACGTTTATAGAAGATCTCTTCTATAAATTCCGGTAAGGGGGCTTTCCACGGTTCTTGCCGGTGGTTGTCTATCTTGCCGAGTTTATCGGGATTGAGTCCAAGTTCACGGGCCATTTGTACATGGGTGTCCGATAGCCGGTGTCTCTTTTGGGCGGCTATCCATTTTTCGATTTGGGATTTCTTGATTGTCATATTACTTTTGATTTTCAGACTTTATTGTTTTACCTAAAAACAAACCGGTAACGGATTTTGCACCGAGTTGTATCAGTTTTCGTTTCATTTGCGTGAAGTTCTCGCCGGAAGAGATAATGTCATCTATTAAAAATACGTCCCGGCCTTTAAAATAATCGGGGTGAAAGATCAAGTTGGATAACTTGTCTTGTCCGTGAGTTCCTTTCATCTGCTCACGGTCTTCTTTTATCCATGTGGCACGAAATCCGTCCACGACTTTAAGCCGATGTGAGAGAAGGCTGCAAAAACGGGCGAAGCGGGTGATGTTCCGTTCACGGGTTGCCGCTGGTATGGGGATCAGCACGGCGTTGGCGGCTTTCTCCTTAAAGAACGGCATCCGGGCGATACAAAGCGAGAAGATCTTGGCGACAAGGGCTGCTTGTCGTCCTTCTTTAAATCTAAATACCAGATTGCTCGTCTTTCTGTCAGATACCGATATGTCCTTGCATCTGGTCGGGTAATAATCGTGGATATAGAAACACAAGGCTCCGTCGATACGCATCTTGCCTTTGAAATGGGTATTGTATGGGAAGAACTGGCGCACGAAATCGCTCTCGAAAGTAAAGTGGAGTATATCACGCCAAAGGGTGAGCGTGGTTTCATCCTGTACCCGATAGAGTTCTCCGTTGATACTTTCTTTATCCGATAAACCAATGCCGATTATCAGGTGGTCATTGAAAGTGTCTTTTGATACAATATACCAATCAAAAGATTGGCAGATGCTCACGATGTCACAGTTATTGGTGCAAAGGAAGTAGAAGGTATTGTCAGACCTCTGGATAATCAGAAACTCGCCGGACATTTCGGAAAGGCGAAAATAGTTGCTGATATGGGCTTCCTCCACCTCGCTGAAGGATACGGATATGGTGAGGTTTTCTATCATGACATTGTTATTTGGCGTAAAGATAGAAATTTCGGGAGAAAAAGAGGCCTTGCCCGTTGGATTTTCGGGTAAGGCTCGCTATTTACAGGTTTCTATGCACGTTAGTTATAAGAAATGGTAGTCCGGTTGCTGTCGGGATGGAAAACAACAAGGACTTCGGGCTTTTTCTCTTGCAGGCGTTTGTACTCGCACAGGGAGTTGAGTACCCACTCACGAAACAGCTTCGTGCAATAGGTGTTGATGCGGAAGCTGAGAAATATGATCGCTTCCAGATTATAATAGGTAACAATGCTTTTGTCCTGTTTCTCGGTTATGGTCACGTCGCCGTCGTAAAGCAGGTGGGATTTGAGGATGGAGCGCACATTGGCGTCTATTGTCTGAACGAACACTCCGAACAGACGGGCAAGTTCGTGCTTGGTCATCCATACGTTGCCGTTCTCTATCTTTACACTGACGATGGGTTGTTCATCCTTGTTTTCCAAACCGGTGATGGTGATGTATCCTCTATTTTCCATAAGGCGTTGTTTTTTAAATGGTGTGACAATATAATGATTTGTTTATTCATACAGCGTTTTGCGTCGTACCTTTTTGCATATTTTTTAGTTTTCGATCCAGCATATTCATGTCATGGCTCAACTTTCTGTCCACCACACGGGCATAAATCTGTGTGGTCTGAATGTTGGTGTGTCCGAGCATCTTGGATACGCTTTCAATGGGAACGCCTTTGGTAAGGCAGATTTCCGTGGCGAACGAATGCCGGGCGAGATGGTAGGTGATCCGTTTGTTGATTTGGCAAATTGCGGCTATCTCCGCCAAATATTCATTCATCTTCTGGTTACTGATTACCGGAAGCAATCTTCCATCTTTCAACTTGCCCTCGTATTTGGCGAGAATATCCAACGGTATTTGCAGTAGGGGAATGAATGATTCCACGCCGGTTTTACCCCTGTCTTTCATAATCCACTTCTTGCCGTCCACCCCGATCTTTATGTCCTCGCTTGAAAGCGTATAGATGTCACAGTAGGGCAAACCGGTATAACAGCTAAAGATGAAAGCGTCACGCACGTGTTCCAACCGCTTTGATTTGAACTCCTTATAATAGATCGTGTCAATTTCCTCCTGCGTGAGATACCCTCTGTCGGTCTTGTCAAAATTGAACCTGAAATTCCCGAAGGGATCAATGAAGCTCAATCCGCTTTTCTGGACAAACAACAGTATCGTATGGAAACGTTGTACAAATTTCATGGCGGTATTGTTGCTTACCTCACATTCCTGACGCAAATAAAGGTAGAAGTTCTCGATGTGGGTGACGGTGATTTCCTTCACGGGAATGTCCGACAACTTGTATTCCTTTTGCAAGAACTCTATCATCCGCTGCTTGGTCAGTTCGTAGCGGGAATAGGTCTTTTGCGTGGCAGTCTTGCCGACCTTCTTTGCATACTGTTCATTGTGCTGGGTGAAGTAACTGATGAGTGTTTTCTCCTTTTCCTCCAATCCCAGGAATGCGTTCCTGATTTTTTCCGGCAGTGCGTAACCGTCCACGTTCATCATGCGTGTGTAGTGCATGGTGATGGCCGAACGTATCTCGTCCAGTGTCTTGTTAAGTGAGGATACCCTGAGGTTTTCTGGGTCAGCGGATTTTCCTGGTTGGTAAGCTTTCTTTTAAGCGTATAGCCTAGCCA
>ERZ506986.125-NODE-125-length-27698-cov-13.4059_pt1 | contig 27698 bp, 28 predicted proteins | sample MGYA00512885_ERZ506986 | MGnify/ENA metagenome assembly ERZ506986
GATGGTGGTGGGGGAAGGATTCGAACCTTCGAAGTCGATGACGGCAGATTTACAGTCTGCTCCCTTTGGCCGCTCGGGAACCCCACCACGGGGTAATGCTTTTTACTGGCCTGCTCCCTTATCGGGAAGCGGGGCGCATCATATCAAATGACGCGCCGCTGTAAAGTGTTACGTTGAGAAAAATGAACTGGTTGCGTGATTTTCATCCGTAACGGATTAAAGCTAACCAGTTATTTTGGCTGACGATTAAAGAATAATCGTCCGATTACCGTAAACAAAGACGCGCTGCGCCAGTACTTTGTATAGCGCACGACTTAAGACGTTTTTCTCGACGTCACGACCTGCGCGCATCATATCTTCAGCTGTGTAGGTATGATCGACATGAATAACGTCCTGCATGATGATTGGGCCTTCGTCCAGATTGTCATTCACATAGTGAGCGGTTGCGCCAATAATCTTCACGCCACGCTCATAGGCCTGGTGATAAGGACGTGCGCCGATAAACGCTGGCAGGAATGAATGGTGAATATTGATGATCTTATTCGGGAAGCGTGCCACAAATTCCGGCGTTAATACCCGCATATACTTCGCCAGCACCACATAGTCAGGTTGATAAGCATCAATGGCATCCGCCATCTTTTGATCGTGCTCGTTGCGGCTTAACCCTTCATGGCTTACCAGCTCAAACGGAATATCAAACCGCTCAACCAGAGAACGTAAAGTATCGTGGTTACCAATAACTGCCGCGATTTCGACATCCAGGCCACCGTAATTGGCTTTCATCAATAAATCGCCAAGGCAATGCGCTTCTTTAGTGACCAGAATTACTATCCGGCGACGACCGGCAGGATTCAGCTCACGCACGGAGCCTTCTGGCAATGCGCTATCGAGATCCGCCAGCAGGGTGGAATCATTAAAAATCCCTTCCAGTTCCGTGCGCATAAAAAAGCGCCCGGTACGATGATCTACAAATTCATTGTTCTGCACGATATTTAACTCGTGCTTGTAGCAAATATTGGTAATACGTGCGATCAGACCTTTTTGGTCCGGACAAATAGTACGCAGAACTTTACGTTGGAGTGAATGCATTGCTGGAAAAACCTTGTTGAGAGTGTTTGCTAAACCGTACCGTCAACCATTATTGGCCGCAGCACTTTTTAAATTTTTTACCTGAACCACAAGGGCAGGGATCGTTGCGGCCAAACTGCGGACGTGTACCGTCAATATAGTACCATTGACCGTTTTCTTTCAAAAATCGCGAACGTTCAATTATTGCACCTGTTTTGCCACCCTCGGTAAATCGAGCAACAAAACTGACAAATCCGATATTGCCGCCGTCCTGCCAGCAATGTTCAAATACGGTCAATCCCAACCATTCAGTATGCGCAAATCCGGCAATCAATTCGGCACGTAACGCCGCTGCTCCACAAGATGGATGCCAGGTCTTTATTAAATAATCTGCGTCTTGCATCACAAAAGCGCAGTAACGCGAACGCATGAGATGTTCTGGATCAGGTGCAACCTTTTCACCAAACACATAAGGGTGGCAACATAGGCTATACTCGACAGCACTACCACAGGGACAAAGCTGAGACACAAATAATCTCCCTGGAAACAATAACGGCGTATTAACCGCCTGAGTAGCACTATGTTAACCGAGCAGTAGCGATGTGGCTACGATTGCATTCCAGGGGAATCTTGCGGGAATAATGAGAAAGATAAAAATAGGGCTGGCGCTGGGATCTGGCGCGGCAAGAGGTTGGTCGCATATTGGCGTAATTAATGCGCTAAAAAAAGTGGGTATTGAAATTGATATCGTTGCAGGATGTTCAATTGGTTCGCTGGTGGGCGCTGCCTATGCATGCGATCGATTATCTGCGCTGGAAGATTGGGTGACCTCTTTCAGTTATTGGGATGTTTTACGCCTGATGGATCTCTCCTGGCAGCGCGGTGGGTTACTGCGCGGCGAGCGTGTCTTCAATCAATATCGCGAAATAATGCCGGAAACAGAGATCGAAAATTGTTCCCGTCGCTTCGCGGCTGTTGCCACCAATTTAAGTACTGGGCGTGAATTATGGTTTACTGAAGGCGATCTCCATCTTGCTATTCGTGCATCATGCAGTATTCCAGGACTAATGGCACCCGTTGCGCATAACGGCTACTGGCTGGTTGATGGCGCTGTAGTTAACCCAATTCCTATTTCCCTCACGCGTGCATTGGGGGCTGATATTGTGATAGCGGTCGACCTGCAGCACGATGCTCATTTGATGCAACAAGATTTGCTCTCCTTTAATGTCAGTGAAGAAAATAGCGAGAATGGTGATTCTCTGCCGTGGCATGCGCGTCTGAAAGAAAGGTTAGGCAGCATAACGACACGTCGGGCGGTGACAGCGCCAACGGCAACAGAGATTATGACCACTTCTATCCAGGTGCTGGAGAACCGACTTAAAAGGAACCGCATGGCAGGTGATCCGCCCGATATTCTGATTCAACCTGTTTGCCCGCAAATATCTACGCTTGATTTCCATCGCGCGCACGCTGCCATTGCGGCCGGACAGCTGGCAGTGGAAAAGAAAATGGACGAGCTTTTGCCGTTGGTACGCACCAACATTTGACCAGAATTTTTATCTACACTTAAGTTAATTCTGACAGGCGTAGGTGGCAATAGCGTGCCACTATTGAGTAAAGCCAGTCAGGGGAGAGAACATGACGCAGCCATTGGTCGGAAAACAGATTCTCATTGTTGAAGATGAGCAGGTATTTCGCTCGCTTCTGGATTCGTGGTTTTCCTCATTGGGAGCGACAACGGTACTGGCGGCTGATGGGGTGGATGCCCTTGAGTTGCTGGGAGGTTTCACTCCAGACCTGATGATATGTGATATCGCGATGCCACGAATGAACGGGCTTAAACTGCTGGAACATATACGCAACAGAGGTGACCAGACACCAGTTCTGGTGATATCTGCCACTGAAAATATGGCAGATATTGCCAAAGCGTTACGTCTGGGCGTTGAAGATGTTTTGCTGAAACCGGTTAAAGATCTGAATCGCTTGCGCGAGATGGTTTTTGCCTGTCTCTATCCCAGCATGTTTAATTCCCGCGTTGAGGAAGAGGAAAGGCTTTTTCGCGACTGGGATGCAATGGTTGATAACCCTGCTGCAGCGGCGAAATTATTACAGGAACTACAACCGCCAGTTCAGCAGGTGATTTCCCAATGCCGGGTTAATTATCGTCAATTAGTTGCCGCGGACAAACCCGGCCTGGTGCTTGATATTGCCGCACTTTCGGAAAACGATCTGGCATTTTATTGCCTTGATGTCACCCGAGCTGGACATAATGGCGTACTTGCTGCCTTGTTATTACGCGCATTGTTTAACGGATTATTACAGGAACAGCTTGCACACCAAAATCAACGGTTGCCAGAGTTGGGCGCGTTATTGAAGCAGGTAAACCATTTACTCCGTCAGGCCAATCTGCCGGGGCAGTTTCCGCTATTAGTTGGCTATTATCATCGCGAACTGAAAAATCTCATTCTGGTTTCTGCGGGTCTGAATGCGACGTTAAATACCGGCGAACATCAGGTGCAAATCAGTAATGGTGTTCCGTTAGGCACTTTAGGTAACGCTTATTTGAATCAATTGAGCCAGCGATGCGATGCCTGGCAATGCCAAATATGGGGAACCGGTGGTCGGCTGCGCTTGATGTTGTCTGCAGAATGAGCAAACGATAACACGGGCTAAATTTGCATTACCTGCTAATGTCGGCTGGTGGTACTATCGTCGCTATTCGTATAAGTAATTGTCTTAATTATGCTAACTCGCCTCCTTTTCAGAACTTAGCCCCTTCGGGGTGCTGATATACTGGGATGCGATACAGAAATATGAACACGTTCAAAACACGAACAGTCCAGGAGAATTTAAATGGCTGCCATTAATACGAAAGTCAAAAAAGCCGTTATCCCCGTAGCGGGATTAGGAACCAGGATGTTGCCGGCGACGAAAGCCATCCCGAAAGAGATGCTGCCACTTGTCGATAAGCCATTAATTCAATACGTCGTGAATGAATGTATTGCGGCTGGCATTACTGAAATTGTGCTGGTTACTCACTCATCTAAAAACTCTATTGAAAACCACTTTGATACCAGTTTTGAACTGGAAGCAATGCTGGAAAAACGTGTAAAACGTCAACTGCTTGATGAAGTGCAGTCTATTTGTCCACCGCACGTGACTATTATGCAAGTTCGTCAGGGGCTGGCGAAAGGCTTGGGACACGCGGTATTGTGTGCTCACCCGGTAGTGGGTGATGAACCTGTGGCTGTTATTTTGCCTGACGTTATTCTGGATGAATATGAATCCGATTTATCACAGGATAACCTGGCAGAGATGATCCGCCGCTTTGATGAAACGGGTCATAGCCAGATCATGGTTGAACCGGTTGCTGATGTGACCGCATATGGCGTTGTGGATTGCAAAGGCGTTGAATTAGCGCCGGGTGAAAGCGTACCGATGGTTGGCGTGGTTGAAAAACCAAAAGCGGATGTTGCGCCGTCTAATCTCGCTATTGTGGGTCGTTACGTACTTAGCGCGGATATTTGGCCGTTGCTGGCAAAAACCCCTCCTGGAGCTGGTGATGAAATTCAGCTCACCGACGCAATTGATATGCTGATCGAAAAAGAAACGGTTGAAGCCTATCATATGAAAGGGAAGAGCCATGACTGCGGTAATAAATTAGGTTACATGCAGGCCTTCGTTGAATACGGTATTCGTCATAACACCCTTGGCACGGAATTTAAAGCCTGGCTTGAAGACGAGATGGGCATTAAGAAGTAACATCCGTATCGGTGTTTTCCACGAAACGGCGTTGAGCAATCGACGCCGTTTTTTTATAGCTTATTCTTATTAAATTGTCTTAAACCGGACAATAAAAAATCCCGCCGATGGCGGGATTTTTAGCATGTGCAATCTACAAAAGATTATTGCTTGATCAGGAAATCGTCGAGGGATTTACCTTGCTCATCCATTGCTTTTTTGATTACAGCTGGAGTACGGCCCTGGCCAGTCCAGGTTTTAGTTTCGCCGTTTTCGTCAACGTAGCTATATTTTGCCGGACGCTGAGCACGCTTAGCTTTGGTGCCAGATTTAACGGCAGCAAGGCTATTCAGCAGTTCGTTCGGGTCAATACCGTCAGCGATCAGCATTTCGCGATATTGCTGCAGTTTCCGAGTGCGCTCTTCAACTTCAGCAGCAGCCGCGCTTTCTTCTTCGCGACGTTCGTTAACAACAACCTCTAATTTTTCCAGCATTTCTTCCAGCGTTTCAAGTGTACATTCTCTTGCCTGCGCACGAAGAGTACGGATGTTGTTCAGAATTTTAAGTGCTTCGCTCATTGTAGTAATCTCAAACTTATATTGGGGTGGTTTGTTGAGGTAATAATAGAGCCTTAAATTCAGTTGTGCAATAGCCAGGAATGTAAGGAATTCAAAATTGTTCTTTATTTTGTGCCGCCAATAAATATCTTTTCATAAAATTAGCCAGAAAAGACGCGGCATATAGCCCTATTTGCACCGATGATTTCGCAGCACGTGAGGTTAAAACTTCCTGATTCATGTCACATTTTATGGGGAGATAATCGTAGGCTGACGACCTTTCAGTCTTCTGTATTAGTCGTGTTTACGAGAATTCCCTATTAAGCGAATGATGAAAAGTAGAACAGTCGCAATAAGAGCAGGGACTTAGTATTGCACTATCTCCTGGAGGTCAACAGAGGGCTATTACATGCGCAACAGGTTAAAGATTGTGAATAGTTACCGGCAGTCATTTACCCGCTTATAACAAGCGAGGCAGTTGTAATGATAGCTCAGAAGGATTATGCAAGGCTTCGTAAGGGAGAACGCATATACCACTTCTGTGCATACTGTTGAGCTGAAAAACTGACGAATTATGATAAACTCCAGCCAACTTTATTTCATATCATTGAGGGCCTGTGGCTGATGGCACAGCTATATTTCTACTATTCCGCAATGAATGCGGGTAAGTCTACAGCATTGTTGCAATCTTCATACAATTACCAGGAACGCGGCATGCGCACTGTCGTATATACGGCAGAAATTGATGATCGCTTTGGTGCCGGGAAAGTCAGTTCGCGTATAGGTTTGTCATCGCCTGCAAAATTATTTAACCAAAATTCATCATTATTTGATGAGATTCGTGCGGAACATGAACAGCAGGCAATTCATTGCGTACTGGTTGATGAATGCCAGTTTTTAACCAGACAACAAGTATATGAATTATCGGAGGTTGTCGATCAACTCGATATACCCGTACTTTGTTATGGTCTACGTACCGATTTTCGAGGTAAATTATTTATTGGCAGTCAATACTTACTGGCATGGTCCGACAAACTGGTTGAATTAAAAACCATCTGTTTTTGTGGCCGTAAAGCAAGCATGGTGCTGCGTCTTGATCAAGCAGGCAGACCTTATAACGAAGGTGAGCAGGTGGTTATTGGTGGTAATGAACGCTACGTTTCTGTATGCCGTAAACACTATAAAGAGGCGTTAGAAGTCGGCTCATTAACGGCTATTCAGGAAAGGCATCGCCACGATTAATAAGAATTTCTTTACTGACAGGGTGAGCAGGGCGCTTTTATCCCTGTCAGTTCGTTTTACGCACTTCTTCCGGGCTATACACCCTTCTCGGCAGTTTTTTAACGCCGCTATACGCCTCACAGAGCGCTTATACACCGACATTGACTTGTAACCTGTAAAGTACAATATCGCTGTGTGTAGGCGTTATACATCGTCGCAAATATGATGAAGGACAATGCTGCCGGTTTATGGAAAAGTTGTTTTGGGAAAACAAAAAACGGCCCCAGAAGGGGTAATGCCAGTCAGTTAAGCAACTGACTGGCTCTTTTTCGGGGCTGTGGGGTATTTCCAGGGCCTCTCCTTTACCACTCTTGGGAAGGCCCTTTCCCTTCTTGTCGGTAATTTCACTGGTTGTCCCATACTTGCAAGATCGCGCATCAGCTCCGGTATACGTCCCGGGGAAGCGTATGGCGTCCGTCATCGACGTCAGCAGATGGCAGACTTTTCCTTTGCGCGTCACGGTCAGCAGGCGGGCTGTCACCTCATTTCCCAGTCCCGGCCACTTTTTTCGTGCCTGCGGGCTGATGTTCAGCTTCACCAGATGATCGCCTTTACCCAGTTTTCTGATCTCTTCATATTGCGCTCCCTTTCTGAGAGGGATCATCCAGTGGCGGTGTTCTCCCGCCAGGCTCCAGGTATTTAACAGTCCCAGTGAGTAATAACCTTTGTCAGGGTGTTATCGCCGGTTTGTTCTATAAGTTGCTCAGCAAGCTCATTTCCGCTGTTCTTCATCGTGCCGAAGGCTGCAGTCGTCAGCAGATGGCTGGTCAGTTCCATCTGGCATGCCATTTTGACCTGCGGGTAGAGCGCCGGGTTCCCGGCATGTGTCTGGCGGGGGAAGGCAGCATCGTTCTCTGGTGTATCCGGTGTGCGCCAGAACACACCATCGATGGCCAGCAGGGGCAGGCCGCACCAGTGCGGATGCGGCGTGGCGTTATGCCAGAGCTGCGCTGTTTTCGTGAACACGCGGCGGACAGCCTCACTTCCCAGACGCTGGCGGGCCTGAATAACGGCACTGGGGGCAACGAAGGGGCGATTGCCCGGCAGCATGATGTCCAGGTGATTCACAATCTGGTGAAGAGGTTCTTTACGCTCAAGCGCCATGCCAACAATACACCAGACCGTCATTTCGAGGGGAAGACGGCGCTTGCGTAGCGTTACAGTACCTGATTCGGCAAGGCAACGAGAGATGAGTTCGGGGTCGAGGTAATCCCCCAGAGAAGTCAGTGGGTTACGCAGAGAATCGTAACGGGATACCAAATCAAGGGCCTGCCCAATGAGCATAAAAAAATCCGGAAACGAGTGAGCGTTTCCGGATTCTTACACAGCCACTGGATCGGTCAACTGATCCTTAACTGACTGGCATTACCCCAGAAGGGGCCGTTATGTTGCCAGACAGCGCTACTGATTAAGCGGATTTTTTCGCTTTTTTCTCAGCTTTAGCCGGAGCGGCTTCTTTCTTCGCTGCAGTTTCGCCTTCTACATAATCACGACCGTAGTAAGTATCCAGCAGAATCTGTTTCAGCTCGGAGATCAGCGGGTAACGCGGGTTAGCGCCGGTGCACTGGTCATCGAATGCATCTTCAGACAGTTTATCCACGTTCGCCAGGAAGTCTGCTTCCTGAACGCCAGCTTCACGGATAGATTTCGGAATACCCAGTTCAGCTTTCAGCGTTTCCAGCCATGCCAGCAGTTTCTCGATCTTAGCTGCAGTACGGTCGCCCGGTGCGCTCAGACCCAGGTGGTCAGCAATTTCAGCATAACGACGGCGAGCCTGCGGACGATCATACTGGCTGAATGCAGTCTGCTTGGTCGGGTTGTCATTCGCGTTGTAGCGAATAACGTTACAAATCAGCAGGGCGTTTGCCAGACCGTGCGGAATATGGAACTGGGAACCCAGTTTGTGCGCCATTGAGTGACATACACCCAGGAAGGCGTTCGCAAACGCGATACCCGCGATAGTCGCTGCACTGTGAACACGTTCACGCGCTACCGGATTTTTAGACCCTTCGTGGTAGGACGCTGGCAGATATTCTTTCAGCAGTTTCAGTGCCTGCAGAGCCTGACCGTCAGAGAACTCAGATGCCAGTACAGAAACATAAGCTTCCATGGCGTGAGTTACTGCGTCCAGACCACCGAAAGCACACAGGGACTTCGGCATGTCCATAACCAGGTTGGCGTCGACAATCGCCATATCCGGGGTCAGTGCATAGTCTGCCAGCGGATATTTCTGACCAGTAGTGTCGTCAGTTACAACCGCAAACGGAGTGACTTCAGAACCTGTACCAGAAGTGGTGGTGACAGCGATCATTTTCGCTTTCACACCCATTTTCGGGAACTTGTAGATACGTTTACGGATATCCATAAAGCGCAGCGCCAGTTCTTCGAAGTGAGTTTCCGGATGTTCGTACATAACCCACATGATCTTCGCAGCGTCCATCGGGGAACCACCACCCAGCGCGATAATCACGTCTGGTTTGAAGGAGTTTGCCAGTTCTGCACCTTTACGAACGATGCTCAGGGTCGGGTCAGCTTCTACTTCGAAGAAGACTTCAGTTTCAACGCCTGCTGCTTTCAATACGGAAGTGATCTGATCAGCATAGCCATTGTTGAACAGGAAGCGGTCAGTCACGATGAGCGCACGTTTGTGGCCATCAGTAATCACTTCATCCAGCGCGATTGGCAGGGAGCCACGGCGGAAGTAGATAGATTTCGGAAGTTTGTGCCACAACATGTTTTCAGCTCGCTTAGCAACGGTTTTCTTGTTGATCAGGTGTTTCGGACCAACGTTTTCAGAGATGGAGTTACCACCCCAGGAACCACAACCCAGAGTCAGGGAAGGTGCGAGTTTGAAGTTATACAGGTCACCGATACCACCCTGAGAAGCCGGGGTGTTAATCAGGATACGAGCCGTTTTCATTTTCTGACCGAAGTAAGAAACGCGAGCCGGTTGGTTATCCTGGTCAGTGTACAGGCAAGAGGTATGACCGATACCGCCCATAGCAACCAGTTTCTCTGCTTTTTCTACCGCGTCTTCGAAATCTTTAGCACGGTACATTGCCAGAGTCGGGGACAGTTTTTCATGTGCGAACGGTTCGCTTTCATCAACAACGGTCACTTCACCGATCAGAATCTTGGTGTTTTCTGGTACAGAGAAGCCTGCCAGTTCAGCAATTTTATAGGCTGGCTGACCAACGATAGCTGCGTTCAGCGCACCGTTTTTCAGGATAACGTCCTGAACAGCTTTCAGCTCTTTACCCTGCAACAGATAGCCGCCGTGGGTTGCGAAACGTTCACGTACTGCGTCATAAACAGAGTCAACAACAACAACAGACTGTTCAGAAGCACAGATTACGCCGTTGTCGAAGGTTTTGGACATCAGTACAGATGCAACTGCACGTTTGATATCAGCAGTTTCATCGATAACAACCGGAGTGTTGCCCGCGCCTACGCCGATAGCTGGTTTACCGGAGCTGTATGCGGCTTTAACCATGCCCGGACCACCAGTCGCGAGGATCAGGTTGATGTCTGGGTGGTGCATCAGTGCGTTAGACAGTTCAACAGAAGGTTGATCGATCCAGCCGATCAGATCTTTCGGAGCACCGGCAGCGATAGCAGCCTGTAGAACGATATCAGCCGCTTTGTTGGTTGCATCTTTTGCACGCGGGTGCGGGGAGAAGATAATGGCGTTACGGGTCTTCAGGCTGATCAGTGATTTGAAGATAGCAGTTGAAGTCGGGTTAGTGGTCGGAACGATACCGCAAATAATACCGATGGGTTCAGCGATAGTGATGGTACCAAAAGTGTCGTCTTCAGACAGAACACCACAGGTTTTTTCATCTTTATAAGCGTTGTAGATATATTCAGAAGCAAAGTGGTTTTTGATCACTTTATCTTCGACGATACCCATGCCGGATTCGGCAACGGCCATTTTCGCGAGTGGGATTCGAGCATCTGCAGCAGCCAGAGCGGCGGCGCGGAAGATTTTGTCTACTTGCTCTTGAGTGAAACTGGCATATTCACGCTGGGCTTTTTTTACACGCTCTACGAGTGCGTTAAGTTCAGCGACATTAGTAACAGCCATAATGCTCTCCTGATAATGTTAAACTTTTTTAGTAAATCATCTGCTCGAATACGAGAGTATAGTCAGTGCGGTGATGATTTGCTTAACCGATGGAAATCAAAAGCTTACTCGCGCTCACACTCACTGTGATTTACTAAAAGAGTTTAAACATTAGAGTTATTATCTCTAATGCGTCACTTCCAGGTGGCGTAAGCAAGATTACTCACTTCTGGGTACTGATTACGTGATCCAAATCAAATTTTTGCAAAGCTGACACCTTTCAGCATGGCTTTTCGCCATTATAGCTAACAGTTAATAAATTGTAGTATGATTTGTTGGCTACATTAGCATGTTTTGCACAACTAGATAACAATAACGAATGATAGCAATTTTAAGTAGTTAGGAGGTGAAAAATGCTGTCAAAAGGCGTATTGTCAGCGCGTCTTTTCAACCTTATTTATGGCTAACATTATCCGGCTTTTGCTTCGGAGCTAACCGTGATTCAGACCCTTTTTGATTTTCCCGTTTACTTCAAATTTTTCATCGGGTTATTTGCGCTGGTCAACCCGGTAGGGATTATTCCCGTCTTTATCAGCATGACCAGTTATCAGACAGCGGCAGCGCGAAACAAAACTAACCTTACAGCCAACCTGTCTGTGGCCATTATCTTGTGGATCTCGCTTTTTCTCGGCGACACGATTCTACAACTTTTTGGTATATCAATTGATTCATTCCGTATCGCCGGTGGCATCCTGGTGGTGACAATAGCGATGTCGATGATCAGCGGCAAGCTTGGTGAGGATAAACAGAACAAGCAAGAAAAATCAGAAACCGCGGTACGTGAAAGCATTGGTGTGGTGCCATTGGCGTTGCCGTTGATGGCGGGGCCAGGGGCGATCAGTTCTACCATCGTCTGGGGTACGCGTTATCACAGCATTAGTTATCTGTTTGGTTTCTTTGTGGCTATTGCATTGTTCGCTTTATGTTGCTGGGGATTGTTCCGCATGGCACCGTGGCTGGTACGAGTTTTACGCCAGACCGGCATCAACGTGATTACGCGTATTATGGGGCTATTGCTGATGGCATTGGGGATTGAATTTATCGTTACTGGTATTAAGGGGATTTTCCCCGGCCTGCTTAATTAATTCCTTTCAAATGAAACGGAGCTGTCATGCTCCGTTTACTTCGTCATTATTTTTACTTTGTTCCTGCGCAGTTATCAAAAGCAAAAGGAATAGGTAAAAATATTCTTCTCAAATTACAGTTAGTTATAAGGATTTCCTTAACTGCTTCTCCTCACCATCATGTTATTTTCGCCACATCATAATCCTGGGCTTGCTGAAGAATAATTGAAATGATATTAGTAATTCCACTGCCTTTGGTAGAGGAAAGTGCTAAATAATAATCAATTGTTAAATTATTGTGCATTTCACTACTGGAACTGTAATCAGAAAAGAGAGACATGCTTAACTAACCTCTATTTGATTGAATTGAAAGATGTTTGTTAAGGCATGGATGCAAGCTATAGATTCTGGTTCGGTCAATAAAAGAGAATTGCTTAACAATTTTGCAAAATGTATTGGCGAGTAAGAACCGCATTTGGTACTTTCCGGGCAACCGCCAGGCGATTCTTTATTGGTAATGAGAATAATTAACAATTAAAGATCGTCGCGAAAGAATAATGTGTCTCGACAGGGGAGACACAGTACGAATCGACATAAGGTGATCGTCTGAATCACCAGAATAAATAAAGTCGGTGATAGTAATACGTAACGATAAAGTAACCTGACAGCAGAAAGTCTCCGAGCCTGTGCAGGGTCCCAATCCGGGATTACACATGCTGGTTAATACCAGTAATTATAATGAGGGAGTCCAAAAAACAATGACCAACATCACCAAGAGAAGTTTAGTAGCAGCTGGCGTTTTGGCTGCGCTTATGGCAGGGAATGTCGCGCTGGCAGCTGATGTACCCGCAGGTGTCACACTGGCGGAAAAACAAACGCTGGTACGTAACAATGGTTCAGAAGTTCAGTCATTAGATCCGCACAAAATTGAAGGTGTTCCGGAGTCTAATATCAGCCGAGACCTGTTTGAAGGCTTACTGGTTAGCGATCTTGACGGCCATCCGGCACCTGGCGTCGCTGAATCCTGGGATAATAAAGACGCGAAAGTCTGGACCTTCCATTTGCGTAAAGATGCGAAATGGTCTGATGGCACGCCAGTCACAGCACAAGACTTTGTGTATAGCTGGCAACGTTCTGTTGATCCAAACACTGCTTCTCCGTATGCCAGTTATCTGCAATATGGGCATATCGCCGGTATTGATGAAATTCTTGAAGGGAAAAAACCGATTACCGATCTCGGCGTGAAAGCTATTGATGATCACACATTAGAAGTCACCTTAAGTGAACCTGTTCCGTACTTCTATAAATTACTTGTTCACCCATCAACTTCACCGGTGCCAAAAGCCGCTATCGAGAAATTCGGCGAAAAATGGACCCAGCCTGGTAATATCGTCACCAACGGTGCCTATACCTTAAAAGATTGGGTCGTAAACGAACGAATCGTTCTTGAACGCAGCCCGACCTACTGGAACAACGCGAAAACCGTTATTAACCAGGTAACCTATTTGCCTATTGCTTCTGAAGTTACCGATGTCAACCGCTACCGTAGTGGTGAAATCGACATGACTTATAACAACATGCCGATCGAATTGTTCCAGAAGCTGAAAAAAGAGATCCCGGACGAAGTTCACGTTGATCCATACCTGTGCACTTACTATTACGAAATTAACAACCAGAAACCGCCATTTAATGATGTGCGTGTGCGTACCGCACTGAAACTGGGTATGGACCGCGATATCATTGTTAATAAAGTGAAAGCGCAGGGCGACATGCCCGCCTATGGTTACACTCCACCATATACTGATGGCGCAAAATTGACTCAGCCGGAATGGTTTGGCTGGAGCCAGGAAAAACGTAACGAAGAAGCGAAAAAACTGCTGGCTGAAGCGGGTTATACCGCAGACAAACCGTTGACCATCAACCTGTTGTATAACACCTCCGATCTGCATAAAAAGCTGGCGATTGCTGCCTCTTCATTGTGGAAGAAAAACATTGGTGTAAACGTCAAACTGGTTAACCAGGAGTGGAAAACGTTCCTCGACACCCGTCACCAGGGCACTTTTGATGTGGCCCGTGCAGGCTGGTGTGCAGACTACAACGAACCAACTTCCTTCCTGAACACCATGCTGTCGAACAGCTCAATGAATACCGCGCATTATAAGAGCCCGGCCTTTGACAGCATTATGGCGGAAACGCTGAAAGTGACTGACGAGGCGCAGCGTGCAGCTCTGTACACTAAAGCAGAACAACAGCTGGATAAGGATTCGGCCATTGTTCCTGTTTATTACTACGTGAATGCGCGTTTGGTGAAGCCGTGGGTTGGTGGCTATACCGGCAAAGATCCGCTGGATAATATCTACACCCGGAATATGTACATTGTGAAGCACTAATGGCAATACGTGGGGCAGGAGTGTCCTGCTCCACGGTGTCTGATTTTTATCGCATTACAGAAGGCACAGGCCAGAAGGTAGGGCAATGTTAAAATTTATTCTACGTCGCTGTCTGGAAGCGATTCCGACGCTATTTATTCTTATTACTATTTCGTTCTTTATGATGCGCCTCGCGCCGGGCAGTCCTTTTACCGGCGAACGTACTTTACCACCGGAAGTGATGGCCAATATCGAAGCGAAATATCATCTTAATGATCCGATCATGACACAGTATTTCAGCTACCTGAAACAACTGGCGCATGGCGATTTCGGTCCATCGTTTAAGTATAAAGATTATTCGGTCAATGACCTGGTTGCATCCAGTTTTCCCGTTTCTGCCAAATTGGGAGCCGCAGCATTTTTTCTTGCGGTAATACTGGGTGTTAGTGCTGGCGTTATTGCCGCATTAAAGCAAAACACCAAATGGGACTATACCGTGATGGGGCTGGCAATGACCGGGGTTGTTATCCCCAGTTTTGTGGTTGCGCCATTATTAGTCATGATATTTGCGATCATTTTGCATTGGCTGCCGGGCGGTGGCTGGAATGGTGGAGCGCTTAAATTCATGATATTGCCAATGGTGGCGTTATCACTCGCCTATATCGCCAGTATTGCGCGTATTACCCGTGGCTCTATGATTGAGGTTTTACACTCCAACTTTATTCGTACTGCCCGGGCGAAAGGGTTACCTATGCGGCGGATCATTTTACGCCACGCATTAAAACCTGCTCTGTTACCCGTGCTCTCCTATATGGGGCCCGCATTTGTCGGCATTATTACCGGTTCGATGGTCATCGAAACCATTTATGGTTTACCGGGGATTGGGCAATTGTTCGTTAATGGCGCATTGAACCGTGACTATTCCTTAGTGTTAAGTCTGACCATTCTGGTTGGCGCGTTAACCATTTTGTTTAATGCCATTGTCGATGTGCTATATGCGGTTATCGACCCGAAAATCCGTTACTGATACTGGAGCTCGCGATGATGTTAAGTAAGAAAAACAGCGAGACGCTGGAAAATTTCAGTGAAAAGCTGGAGGTCGAAGGGCGCAGCTTGTGGCAGGACGCACGTCGACGTTTTATGCATAACCGTGCGGCGGTTGCCAGTCTGATAGTGCTGGTGCTGATCGCGTTATTTGTAATCCTGGCACCGATGCTTTCGCAGTTTGCCTATGACGATACTGACTGGGCGATGATGTCCAGCGCCCCGGATATGGAGTCCGGTCACTACTTTGGTACTGACTCATCCGGTCGCGACCTGCTTGTGCGCGTTGCGATTGGCGGGCGTATCTCACTCATGGTCGGTGTTGCTGCGGCACTGGTGGCAGTGGTCGTGGGGACACTTTATGGTTCGCTTTCCGGTTATCTGGGCGGTAAAGTGGATTCGGTAATGATGCGTCTGCTGGAAATCCTCAACTCCTTCCCATTCATGTTCTTCGTCATTTTGCTGGTGACCTTTTTCGGTCAAAACATCCTGCTGATTTTCGTGGCGATTGGCATGGTTTCCTGGCTGGATATGGCTCGTATTGTGCGTGGGCAAACCCTGAGTCTGAAGCGCAAAGAGTTTATTGAGGCGGCACAAGTTGGCGGTGTATCGACGCCGGGCATTGTTATTCGCCACATTGTGCCGAACGTACTCGGTGTGGTGGTGGTCTATGCGTCGCTTCTGGTGCCCAGCATGATCCTCTTTGAATCTTTCCTTAGCTTCCTGGGATTAGGTACGCAAGAGCCGTTAAGCAGCTGGGGTGCATTGCTGAGTGATGGCGCGAACTCGATGGAAGTCTCTCCATGGTTACTGTTGTTCCCTGCGGGATTCCTCGTGGTAACGCTGTTTTGTTTCAACTTTATCGGCGATGGCTTGCGTGATGCCCTCGACCCGAAAGATCGTTAAGGAGTGCAGCCATGAGCGTAATTGAAACTGCAACTGTGCCGCTCGCACAACAACAGGCTAACGCACTGCTGAACGTGAAAGATTTGCGTGTCACCTTTAGTACCCCGGATGGCGACGTCACGGCGGTCAATGATTTGAATTTTTCGCTACGTGCCGGAGAAACGCTGGGCATCGTAGGTGAGTCTGGTTCGGGTAAATCGCAAACTGCATTTGCGTTGATGGGCCTGTTGGCTGCCAATGGACGTATTGGCGGATCGGCAACCTTCAATGGGCGTGAAATCCTCAATTTGCCAGAGCGTGAACTCAATAAACTGCGCGCTGAACAAATCTCAATGATTTTTCAGGACCCAATGACTTCGTTGAATCCCTATATGCGCGTCGGTGAGCAGTTGATGGAAGTGCTGATGCTGCATAAGAACATGAGCAAAGCTGAGGCGTTTGAAGAATCGGTGCGGATGCTCGATGCGGTAAAAATGCCGGAAGCGCGTAAACGCATGAAAATGTACCCGCACGAATTTTCTGGCGGCATGCGTCAGCGAGTCATGATTGCGATGGCATTGCTATGTCGACCTAAGCTGCTGATTGCGGATGAACCCACTACTGCGCTGGACGTCACCGTACAGGCGCAGATCATGACGCTATTAAATGAACTGAAGCGGGAATTTAATACCGCCATCATTATGATCACCCACGATCTTGGCGTGGTGGCGGGGATCTGCGACAAAGTGCTGGTAATGTACGCCGGGCGCACGATGGAATATGGCAATGCGCGCGATGTCTTTTATCAACCCGTTCATCCTTATTCTATCGGTTTGCTCAACGCGGTGCCGCGTCTCGATGCGGAAGGTGAAACAATGTTGACCATCCCGGGTAATCCGCCAAACTTGCTGCGATTACCGAAAGGTTGCCCGTTCCAGCCACGTTGTCCACATGCGATGGAAATTTGTAGTAGCGCACCGCCGCTGGAAGAGTTTACGCCTGGCCGTCTGCGTGCTTGCTTTAAACCGGTGGAGGAACTGTTATGAATGCTGTAACTGAAGGAAGAAAAGTCCTCCTTGAAATCGCCGATCTGAAAGTGCACTTTGAAATCAAAGATGGCAAACAGTGGTTCTGGCAACCGCCGAAAACGCTCAAAGCCGTCGATGGTGTCACTCTTCGCCTGTATGAAGGGGAAACATTAGGTGTGGTAGGGGAATCGGGATGCGGTAAGTCCACCTTTGCTCGCGCCATCATCGGTTTGGTCAAGGCGACCGACGGTCATGTTGCCTGGTTAGGTAAAGAGTTGCTGGGCATGAAGCCCGATGAATGGCGTGCCGTTCGCAGTGATATTCAGATGATTTTCCAGGATCCGTTGGCATCGCTGAACCCGCGTATGACCATCGGCGAGATCATCGCTGAACCACTGCGTACTTATCATCCGAAAATGTCACGCCAGGAAGTTCGCGAGCGCGTGAAGGCGATGATGCTGAAAGTCGGGTTATTGCCTAACCTGATTAACCGCTATCCGCATGAGTTCTCCGGTGGGCAGTGCCAGCGTATCGGGATTGCTCGTGCTCTTATTCTTGAACCGAAGCTGATTATCTGCGATGAGCCGGTTTCGGCGCTGGACGTGTCAATTCAGGCGCAGGTGGTCAACCTGCTCCAGCAGCTGCAACGTGAGATGGGATTGTCATTAATTTTTATCGCTCATGACCTGGCCGTGGTAAAACACATTTCCGATCGTGTGTTAGTGATGTATCTCGGCCATGCGGTAGAACTGGGGACCTATGATGAGGTCTACCACAATCCACTACATCCTTACACCAGGGCATTGATGTCGGCAGTCCCCATACCTGATCCGGATCTGGAGAAGAACAAAACCATCCAGTTACTGGAAGGGGAATTACCGTCGCCGATCAACCCGCCTTCCGGTTGTGTTTTCCGTACCCGTTGTCCGATTGCCGGTCCGGAGTGTGCCAAAACACGTCCTGTGCTGGAGGGGAGTTTCAGACACGCCGTTTCTTGCCTGAAAGTCGATCCGCTTTAAACACAATAAGGGCTGACAGTTGTCAGCCCTTTTTCACGCCAAAAGCGATTATTTATTCCCGCCAGATGATATGGCAAAGTTTGTGATCTTTTTCGCGGCATAACAGAATACGCGCGAAAACATCGTTGATTTCACCATCTTCACTGTCCGCCAGACCAATCACCACTTCGGCAAAAAAGTCCGGGTTCAAATCGAAATCAACATGTTCCTGCCAGTCTTCCGCCGGATCGAATAACTCCGCGCCGCCGCGCTCTTCAAACTGAAGATTGAACAGCAGAACATCAGCTGGATCGAGATTGTCGGCAGCTAGTTCGAGAAAAATATCGTAGGCCTGCTCAAGCGTTTCATCTTCAGTCAGGCGATTGTTTAGATCCATATCCATAGTCACTACCTGTTTAACCTCTGTTGGCGACGTTTTACAGCAACGGGCTGAAGAAGTAAAACAGTCGCTCGGCGACACGTTGCCATAATGGACGTTTTAGCCATAAACGGGCATCGAGCAGACGAGAACGCGAAATATAATCGTCCTGAACGGCGGCGAGGTCTGCACCAAAACCTTTATCGTCGATTGCCAGGGTAATCTCGAAATTTAGCCACAGACTACGCATATCAAGGTTAACGGTGCCAACCAGACTTAGTTCTCCATCGACCAGCACGCTCTTGGTGTGCAGTAATCCGCCTTCAAACTGATAAATTTTAACCCCAGCAGCCAGCAGTTCTGTAAAGAATGCGCGACTGGCCCAGCCGACCAGCATCGAGTCATTTTTTCGCGGAAGGATAATACTGACATCCACCCCGCGCTGCGCCGCCGTGCAAATCGCATGAAGTAAATCATCGCTTGGCACAAAATAGGGCGTTGTCATGATCAAATATTCACGAGCCGAATAAGCAGCAGTCAATAATGCCTGGTGAATGAGATCTTCCGGAAAGCCGGGGCCAGAAGCAATTGTGTGAATGGTGTGACCACTGGCCTGCTCAAACGGCATAATATTGACATCTGGTGGCGGCGGCAGAATACGTTTCCCGGTTTCAATCTCCCAGTCGCAGGAATAAATAATCCCCATCGCGGTGGCGATGGGGCCTTCCATACGCGCCATCAGATCAATCCATTGCCCTACGCCCGCATCTTGTTTGAAGTAGCGAGGGTCGACCATATTCATGCTGCCGGTGTACGCGATGTAATTATCGATCATGATCATCTTGCGATGTTGGCGCAGGTCCATACGGCGTAAAAACACACGCATCAGATTGACCTTTAAGGCTTCGACAACTTCAATACCGGCATTACGCATTAGCTCGGGCCACGGGCTGCGGAAAAAAGCCACACTCCCGGCGGAGTCGAGCATCAATCGGCAATGAATACCGCGCCGTGCAGCGGCCATTAATGATTCAGCCACCTGGTCCGCCATGCCGCCGGGCTGCCAGATATAAAACACCATCTCAATATTATGGCGCGCGAGCTGGATGTCGCGGATTAACGCCTGCATCACATCATCTGACTCGGTCATCAGTTGTAGCTGATTCCCTTTGACCCCAGCGATCCCCTGACGACGCTCGCAAAGCTTGAATAATGGCGCAGCGACACTGCTATTTTCTTCGGCGAAGATATGCTTACAGGCTTTAAGGTCGTTAAGCCATTTTGCGGTGGAAGGCCACATCGCTCTGGCGCGCTCAGCGCGGCGTTTGCCTAAATGGAGCTCGCCAACGGCAAGATAGGCAATAATTCCGACTAACGGCAGAATGTAAATAATCAACAGCCAGGCCATCGCGGAGGGAACTGCGCGTCGTTTCATTAGAATGCGTAAAGTTACGCCTGCAATGAGCAACCAGTATCCCAGAATGGCCAACCAACTCACCAACGTATAAACGGTTGTCATAGATTAGAAATCCTTTTGAAAGCGCATTGTTATGAGTTTACGCATATGGATTCATCTGGCAAATAAAAACGCGGGAAAAGCACTGGTCAGCGTCAGGGGCGGGGGTATAATGACCATTCTGTTGTTGCATAGAGTAGTTAACATGAAGCGGAGTAGAACGGAAGTGGGGCGCTGGCGCATGCAGCGTCAGGCTAGCCGACGTAAATCGCGTTGGCTTGAGGGGCAGTCGCGCCGAAATATGCGTATCCACAGCATCAGGAAGTGCATTCTAAACAAACAGCGTAACTCGTTATTGTTTGCGATCTACAATATCTAAATGTACTGGGCACCATTGCGGTGCCCAATAAGTTTACTCTTCCGTCTTTAAACTCTATTTTTGCGCCGATTCTTTACTGTCAGCTTTCGTTTCTTGTTCATCGTTATCGCTGAAAATGCCATGACCGGAGTTCAACAACATTGAAACGAGCATATCATTATTAATCTCTTCACCATTTAAAACTCGCGCCAGAATTTCGCTGCCAAACAGTTGTGGTGAGAGAATGATATCCGGATGTACCATCTTAATCTTATTCAGGTTTTTGCTATCACTGACGGCAAGAACTGTTTTGACATCACTGCTCATATCTTTTGCCGAGAGTACAACAAACGCGTTATCTGCATCGTTATCACTCAGCGCCAGAATGGCCCGGCAACGATCGATTCCCGCTTTCTTTAACACTGAACTGTCATTACTGTCACCGGGGATAACATCGGCGTTATCGCCTAAGCGTTGCTCAAGTTGCTTGATATCATCTTCAGGCAAGTTGCTGATAACCGTTACGTTTTGTCCGCGTTGATTCAGTTGCAGAATCGTATTGATGGCGAGAATCGAATGTCCGCAAACAATAAAATGATCTTTACGATGCATTGTATGATTGTTTCCTTTTACAAGTTTGTTGAATCCCCCACGGATAAGCGGACCAAAAATTGAGGTCATAGATGTGGCAAAAACGGTAATGCCGGAAATAATGACCGAAATAGTGAACAATCGTGCTGATTCAGAAACAGGGACAATATCGCCATAGCCGACGGTTGACATGGTTTCTATCGAAAAATAGAACGCGGTCATCAAACTTTCTATTCGCGGATTAAAACCTTCGCTTAAATAAAGCGCACCGTAAGTGGAGTAAAACAGTAACGTCGTGAAACTAATAAATGCGAAAATTGTCCCGGCTGCTGCGCTACTGTGGGAGAAGTCTTTGCTCAGTATCAGCAAAAACACCAGCGTAAAAATGCAAAATCCAATACTAAATTTCAGCCAGGGATAAAAATGCAGAGTGTAAATTAGCGCTATCAACAACAAAATGATACTGATTGCCCATGCGAGCTTTGCCCGGAACAGTAAGCCAATGGAGTTCAGGACAAGAAATACGCCGAGCATAAATAGTGGGGCGTTTGCCAGCAAGGAGAGATCCAGCTCTGAAAATGCTTTGATATGGAAAATATCAAGCAAATTGACCGACATACCATAGATTGTTTTAAAAATAAGCAATCCATTTAAAAAGACGGCCAGCGCGAGAATGTCGTGCCGTAGGGTCACCCATAACTTTGTTGCTGTTTGTTTGAATGTAGTCCAGTGACTCACTGATACCTCTGTAACCACAATTTTGTTTAATTATCTCAACGTGCACATTTTCTGAACATACATGCAGCGCGTGAATGTGTTAAACAATAGTAGATGACTTTATCCGCAGTAATCAAAGGTTTTGAGTGAGCAACTCTGCGTCAGGAAAGGGCATTTTCCTGAATATGTTCACATCATATAAAGAAATACAGATAAAGTTATTATCTGCTTGTGGTGGTGAATGCACTGACCGACCTATAAGGAAAGGCCAAACAAGAACACGGTTGCAAAAACCGTGCCCTTAAATATTGAATTTCTATTCAGAACACTTTCTTAAATGGTTTCACTGAAACGTGTTCATAGACTCCTGCCGCTACGTACGGGTCAGCATCGGCCCAGGCCTGAGCTGCTTCCAGCGACTCAAATTCAGCAATAACGGTTGAGCCAGTAAATCCCGCAGCCCCTGGATCGTTACTGTCTACCGCTGGCATTGGACCGGCGGTCAACAAACGACCTTCATCATGCAGTAACTGTAAACGTGCTAAATGTGCCGGACGAACGGAAAGGCGTTTTTCGAGGCTATCAGCTTTGTCTTGAGCGTAAATAACATACAACACGGGCACAACTCCTTGTTCGGGAAAGTTGTAAAGTACGTTATTTGAAAGGGCGAAGATCTGCAACGGAAAGATGATGTCTTTGTTAAGACCATGCATAAAGTAAGGTCAATTACGCCAAAAATGACATTTTCACTGATCCTGATCGTCTTGCCTTATTGAATATGATTGCTATTTGCATTTAAAATCGGGGCCTGGTTTTTCTACTGAAATGATTATGACTTCAATGACCCTTGATTTACCTCGCCACTTCCCCTGGCCGACGTTACTTTCGGTCTGCATTCATGGTGCTGTTGTGGCGGGTTTGCTCTATACCTCGGTACATCAGGTTATTGAACTACCTGCGCCCGCGCAGCCGATTTCTGTCACGATGGTTGCGCCTGCTGATCTTGAACCGCCACAAGCCGTTCAACCACCACCGGAGCCGGTGGTAGAGCCAGAACCGGAACCTGAGCCGATCCCTGAACCGCCAAAAGAAGCTCCGGTGGTCATTGAAAAGCCGAAGCCGAAACCTAAGCCAAAACCGAAGCCGGTGAAAAAGGTGGAGCAGCCAAAACGCGATGTCAAACCCGTAGAGTCGCGTCCGGCATCACCGTTTGAAAATACGGCACCCGCGCGCCCGACATCAAGTACGGCAACGGCTGCAACCAGCAAGCCGGTTACCAGTGTGGCTTCAGGACCACGCGCATTAAGCCGTAATCAGCCGCAGTATCCGGCACGAGCACAGGCATTGCGCATTGAAGGGCAGGTTAAAGTTAAATTTGATGTCACGCCAGATGGTCGCGTGGATAACGTACAAATCCTCTCAGCCAAGCCTGCAAACATGTTTGAGCGTGAGGTGAAAAATGCGATGCGCAGATGGCGTTATGAGCCGGGTAAGCCAGGCAGTGGGATTGTGGTGAATATCCTGTTTAAAATTAACGGCACTACCGAAATTCAGTAAGCATAAAGTCAAAAGCCTCCGACCGGAGGCTTTTGATTATTACTCAACGGGTAAGGCGCGAGGTTTTCCTTCGGGATCAACCGCGACATACTTAAATAATGCTTCTGTTGCTTTATAGCGTTGCCCGATTGGTTCAGACGCCACTTTTTTCACCCACACTTCAATATTAATACTGACTGATGTCGTCCCTTTCTGGACACAGCGTGCATAGCAGCACACCACATCGCCGACCGCAACCGGCCGTAAGAAAGTCATTCCTTCAATCCGCACGGTCACTACACGACCATGGGCAATTTCTTTCGCCAGAATAGCGCCGCCAATATCCATTTGTGACATTAACCAACCACCAAAGATGTCACCATTGGCATTGGTATCGGCGGGCATGGCTAAAGTACGTAAAACAAGATCGCCCTGAGGGACGTTATGTGTTGTAGACATGGTAAAACCGACTTAAAAGGAAAATCACAGGCGCGATGCTACTATGATTTTCCTGAGGAGAACAGAGGAGATACAGCGCCAGCCCCTGAAGGACTGGCAGTCTGGTTAGGATTTATCTTCCTGCGGCATGTGGCGGTAGATATAGATACCGCTTAACAATGTGAAGATTAAGGTAAGGGCGGTCAGGCCAAAGACTTTAAAGTTGACCCAAATATTTTGCGGCAGCCAGAATGCGATGTAGATGTTTGCCAGACCGCAAAGGATAAAGAAAACAGCCCAGGCCAGATTCAGCTTCGACCATACCGATTGCGGCAGGGTGAGTTCTTTACCCAGCATCCGCTGAATTAGCGGCTTTTTCATCACCCATTGGCTGACTAACAGGGCACCCGCAAACAGGGCATAAATGACAGTAACCTTCCATTTAATAAACTCATCATTGTGGAAGAACAGCGTTAAGCCACCGAAGACGACCACCAGAACAAAAGTGATCAGGGCCATCTTCTCAACCTTACGAAAGCGAACCCAGCTATATATAAGCACAATCGCCGTGGCGACGATGAGCGCCGCAGTAGCCGCATAGATGTCATAAATCTTGTAAAACGCGAAAAAGACAACCAGCGGTAAAAAATCAAGAAACTGCTTCATTTTACGATTCCGTAATCAAATGCTTAAGGTTATTGGCGAATCAACATATACAGGCGGAACAGATAGATGAGCAATACGGCTGAAATCAGGTTGCTCAAGGTGTTCGCCAGTACGGCACCAATTTCCGGGGTTAATGCGGCAAAAGAAGAGGCAAAAAGCAGCAACAGTGTTTTTGCCAGCAACCAGCTCAGTACTGCGGGTGCCACCAGACGCATATTCGCCCATGTCAGCCGCATACTGCTACGCATCGAGGCAAAAACGCCCATTTTGTCCTGTACCAGCATCACTGGAGCCAGTGCCAGTAAAATGGCCATGATAATCCCCGGAACGACCACCAGCATGATGCCAATCTGTACTAAAAGGGTAGTCAGAAAAATCAGAATAAATAACTTTGGCAATATCGGCGCACTGGCACCAATAGCTCGCAGCGCACTGACTCTCTGACCCGCAGACACCAGCTGGATAATTAATATTACGCCCCCGGCGAGAATGGCGTTACCGATTAATCCTGAAAAAGTGGACGCCGCTGAAGCCTGCAGCAAAATTTGTTGCTGTTCCGGTGACATATTCTGAACCAGGTCGAACAACCCACTACTGCCGCTAACGGGTACGCCGTCATTGAGCTGCGCAAGCTGTGCATCACTGGGTGAGAAAACATGCCCTAACACCACTGTGATAAACGCACATAGCAACGATACCAACAGAATGGTCATAAATTGATTACGGAAGAAATTTCCGGTGTCACGGTATACGGACTGCGCCGTGATAGACATGCACTCTCCTTGAGTTTTATGCAGGTGTTAATTAGCGGGCAATTGTACCCTGGTTAAGCCCCGGGTGGCAGCATCAGGTCTTGTATGGAAAAGCATATCTTTGTAAAGCGGAGGTAATTGCTGGCCTTCAGGCGTGGGTAAACCGCTGCAGGTGGCGAGCGAGTTAATATTTGCGTAGCGAAAATATAAAAATTGATTTAAATCACATTAACCTGGATTTTCAATGCAACTTCTAAATTAATCCAGATCAATAAAGGGTGAATTACCATATGTAATGTGATCTGTGTAGGATCATTTGTTACCCCAATGTGGGTATATTCGTCACGTTTTTATAACCATAACGACGGAGCGGATATGAAAAAGTTAACAGTGGCGGCTTTGGCAGTAGCAACTCTTCTCTCTGGCAGTGCTTTTGCGCATGAAGCCGGCGAATTTTTTATGCGTGCAGGTTCTGCAACCGTACGTCCAACAGAAGGTGCTGGTGGTACGTTAGGAAGTTTGGGTGGATTCAGCGTGACCAATAACACTCAACTGGGCCTGACGTTTACTTATATGGCGACCGACAACATTGGTGTGGAATTACTGGCAGCAACGCCGTTCCGCCATAAAATCGGCACCCGGGCGACCGGCGATATTGCAACCGTTCATCATCTGCCGCCAACACTGATGGCGCAGTGGTATTTTGGTGATGCCAGCAGCAAATTCCGTCCTTACGTTGGTGCAGGTATTAACTACACCACCTTCTTTGATAATGGATTTAACGATCATGGCAAAGAGGCGGGGCTTTCCGATCTCAGTCTGAAAGACTCCTGGGGAGCTGCCGGGCAGGTGGGGGTTGATTATCTGATTAACCGTGACTGGTTGGTTAACATGTCAGTCTGGTACATGGATATCGATACCACGGCTAAGTACAAATCTGGTGTTACTACCGTAAAAGACTCGGTACGACTGGATCCGTGGGTGTTTATGTTCTCCGCAGGATATCGTTTTTAATTTTCTCTGCAAAACCTCTGCAAAACCCCTCTGCAAAACTGGTCATCAAATGACCAGTTTTTTCCATTCCTTACCGCGTGCGTCGTTGTAAATATCGGTCATTTTTTGATGCGAATGGCCTAGCAAAATTTTGGTATCAACCCCCTGCTCTCTGAACAATCGCTCTGATAAAGATCTCTGCTCATGGAAAGAGGGAGGGGTGCCATTAGCACGCCAGTTGTAATCCACAGAATCCCGGGCTTTTTTAAATGCAACGGTTAATGTTGCTGGCTTAACCATCCCGCCGCGCTTAGCTGTCCCTTTCGCGTGATGGTGGTGCAATAGCCACGGACTAAGAACGCAATCGCGGCAGGATGACACCACATCATCCAGGGTGAGATTTAATTTATCGCAACGCAGAGCCAGAGGGATGGCAATCCGGGTTCCTGTTTTTTGCTGTTCGACATGAAGATAACCATCCCGGATATCCGAAAATTGCATTTTGCAAATATCTGAAAGGCGCTGGCCTGTCATCAGTGCCAGCAGCATACCGCGCTGTAAAAAGTAACCATCCTTTTCCGCTGCGTTATAAATCATCATCCACTCATCAAAAGTCAGTCGCTGTCTTGATATCCGCACCTGCGGTTTTTTTGCCGATTCTGCAGGGTTAAAGCCTGGCGGGACATCGCCCGTTTGCTGAGCTTCCCGGAAAACATCGATCAGTACTTTCCTGAAAATTTGTCCCATTCTGTTATGTCCTCTGGCCTTGTACTCTTCCAGTACTGATACCACATCTTTTACGGTTATGGCATCTAACGGTCTGGTGCCAAAACGTTCATCAAATACCCTGAGAGGGGCCGCTTTCTGTTTCAGCGTGTTGAGTTTGATCTCGCCGTTTTCATATCTTTCCTGTTGAATTTTTCTGTAATTATTCAGAAAAATGGTAACGGTTGATGAACCGCCGGTATCACTAATAATTTTCTCCTGCAGACTGAGCATTTGTTCCATTTGCTGCCGGGCAAGACGGCTGTTCGCTTCTGCTGCAATAGTTTCTGCCAGTTTCTGGTCAATACTGCCGAGACCGTGATTTTTGCCTGTTATGGGATGCCTGTAACGCCAGTAAACTTTGTTATTTCTTTTGTCAAAATACGGAGATAATCCCGGAACATCGGTTTTATATTTTCGCGGGCGCGCCATCTTCCAGTATCCTCTTCAAAGCAGGGTGATCTGTGGCGATCACCTCCGGCTTGTTTACCATTCCGACAAAGCGAGCTTGCGGATCCACTCGCCAGCGTCTTCCAACTTTTTTGGGGAGAGGAAATATCATTCCGGCTTTAGCGTATTTACTTAACGTACTCGGAGTTGGGACCGGTTCACTGAATTCCTCTTTTGCCCACTCAGTGAGCAGAATAAGTCTTGCCATGAGCGTCGTTCGCTAATCATGGTCGCCGCCACTATAGCTGGTGGGCAACGACCGGGGTTGAACATTAAAAATCAGCCTGATTCGGGATCAGTTTTTGCCAGATAACTGAAACGTATTTTGCCTGGTAACGGGCGTCATCAAGTGCATTATGGCGCTCACCTTCGAATGGAATAGCCGTTCTGGCATCGAAGTCTATGGCTTTCCCCAGCTCAACGATTGTGCGTACATCGC
>ERZ506986.270-NODE-270-length-13615-cov-14.1366_pt1 | contig 13615 bp, 10 predicted proteins | sample MGYA00512885_ERZ506986 | MGnify/ENA metagenome assembly ERZ506986
AGCGCCTTACCCTTAAGCAGTCGCGCACCCAGCCAGCCGCCGCAAAGCGACAGCAGTAGCGCACCGCTGCACGGCAGAACAATCCACAATCGCCAGTCTGGCTCCCACGGGAAATCAAACACTTTCGATTGCAGTACCGCCAGTGCCGTTTCCGCACCAATTGCGGCCACCAGGCCGGATACAAACCCGAGCATGGCGAACTCACACCACAATGTCGTGCGCAGCAGTTTTTTCCCCGCACCAAGTGTGCGCCACACCACCAGCTCCTGATGACGCTGACGCATTCCCACCTGCACCTGTGCCAGCAACAACAACATACCGCAGGCGGTGACCAGCACCACCATCACTTCCAGCGCCCGACTTACCTGCTCCAGCACCTGACCGACCTGTTTTAAAATCGCGCCAATGTCTAACAGGCTAATGGTCGGGAACTGGCGGTTGAGTTGCGTCAACATGCCGTTGCCATTCTCCCAGCGGAAACTGGTAAGCCAGCTCTGCGGTTGCCCGTCTAATGCCCCTTCCGGGAAAATAAAATAGAAATTAGGCCGCAGACTTTCCCAGTCCACTTTGCGCAGGCTGGTCACTTTAGCGCGGAACTCCTGGGTATCGCCCATAAAAGTCACGGTATCGCCGAGGGCAACGTTTAAGCGTTTCGCCAGCCCCTCTTCCATCGACACTTCATCGGCTTTTGGCGGCCAGTTACCGGCGACGATCGGGTTATGATCAGGCCGCGTATTTTGCCAGGTGAGATTCAGCTCGCGGTTGAGCGCCTCATCTCCATTGCCTTCTGTCGGCTTGTCGTTAATCGCCGTCAACCGCGCCCGCACCACCGGATAAAACGATTCCGGGACTATCTGATGTTCCGCGAGAAACGCTTTCAGCGGCGTAACCTGTTCCGTAGCGATGTTGATTAAAAAGTAGTTCGGGCTTTCTGGCGGCAGTTGTTGTTGCCAACGGTCGAGCAGATCGCCACGCAACACCAGCAACAGTGCCAGCAGCATAAAGGAGAGCGAAAATGCCGAAAGCTGGCTCAACGTCGCCCACGGCTGACGTAACAGGCGGCTAACCGCCAGGCGCAGAGGTAGCGATTTCAGCGTCATGCGGCGAAGTACATTTAGCAGCATCCAGCCCAGCACACCGCACAGCAAAGCCAGTACTACCGCGCCCGCCAGCACCGCCCAGAGCAGCATACTGCCACCCATCAGTCCGGCGAGCAGCAGCACAACCACCACGGTGACAATCGGCAGATAAAACTTCAGCGGCCAGACGTTCGCTACCACATCATTACGTAATACGCGTAAAGGCTGCGTGGCCAGTAACAGTCGGTACGGTCGTAGCCCCACCAGCAGCGAAATAACCGTCATGGTGCCGAGCGCCCACAGCCACGGCCAGAGGCTGGCTGGCGGTAGTGCAGCAGGCAGAACGGGCTTGAGCAGCACCATCAACACGTTTTCGAACAACAGGCCTATCGCCCCACCGGTAACGGCTGAAAGCGCCAGCACCATCAACCACTGACCGACGATTAACTTACGCAGTTGCGCTCGCCCTGCCCCCAGCGTCTTGAGGATCGCCACCAAGTCGTAGCGACTGCGACAGTAATGATTCATCGCCACCGCAACCGCCGCCACCGCCAGCAGCAAGGTCAGAAGCGCCGAAAGCAGCAGGAACTGTTGCGAACGTTCTATCGATCGCCCCAGCGCGCCTTCGTCCTGTTCCAGACCGTACCAGCGTTGTTCAGGTTTAAGCTGGGGTAACAACCATTTCTCATAGCCGTCGAGCTGGTTCTCGCTGCCGCCGAATTTATAACGCCAGGTGACCCGACTCCCCGGCTGCACGGCTCCGGTTTTATCAACATCCGCCAGATTCATCATCAGGCGTGGGGCTATCTGGAAAGGATTAAAACCGGAATCCGGTTCCTGAATCACTTCTCCGGCAATCCGCAAGGTGGCATCGCCCACGTCAATGGTGTCGCCCGTTTTCAGGTTAAGCAGTGCCATCAGGCGTGGGGCCAGCAATACGCTGCCCGCCTGCGGTTTCAGGCCAGGGGGATTAGTTTGCAGATCGCCATACATCGGGTAGATATCATCCACCGCTTTGACGTTCGCCAGCTGCGGTGTGTCGCCTGCAAAGGTCATGGTGGCGAAAGTCAGCTGCTTGCCAACTTTCAGGCCGCGCTTTTGCGCTTCCTCCAGCCACGCTTGCGGCACTTCGCGCGAACTGCGCAACGCCCTATCGCCCGCCATAAACTCACGGCTTTGCTGGCTTAAACCTTTCTCCATGCGATCGCTAATATTGCCCAGCGCCAGCACACAGGCCACCGCCAGGCTTAACGCCAGCCAGACAATTAATAGCGACGGCGAGCGCCATTCGCGCCAGAACCAACGTGCAATCATGCTTCCTCCTGCAACTGCCCGTTCACCAGCCGTAAGCAGCGGTCACAGCGTGCCGCCAGTTGCAGGTCATGGGTCACCATAATCAACGTGGTGCCATGCTCACGGTTGAGGGAAAAAAGCAGATCGGCAATTTTATCGCCCGTCTGGCGGTCAAGGTTGCCGGTGGGTTCGTCGGCAAACAGCACATCAGGTCGACCATTAAAGGCTCGCGCCAGCGCCACTCGTTGCTGTTCGCCGCCAGAAAGCTGTGCCGGAAGATGATCAAGACGTTTACCCAACCCTAACTGTTCGAGCAACGCTTTCGCCCCGTTACGACTTTCTGCGCTACTCTCACCGCGCAGCAGCGCCGGAAGCTCGACGTTTTCCAGCGCGTTAAGGGTAGGAATTAACATAAATGACTGAAAAACAAAGCCTACGTGCTTCGCGCGCAACTTTGCCCGCGCTTCTTCGTCCATATTATGTAGCGGTTGTCCCACCAGACTCACTTCGCCACTGCTGCCGTCATCCAGCCCGGCGAGGATCGCCAGCAAGGTTGACTTACCCGATCCCGACTCACCCACCAGTGCGATGGTCTCGCCACGTTTGACAACCAGCTCAACTCCGGTGAGGATGGAGAGTTCATGCTCCCCCTGACCGACGGACTTCTTAAGATGATGAACTTCAACAATGTTTTCCGCTGGCATTTGCCCTTCCTGTTCCTGGTCCTGTTAACCTTCCGTGCCGCTGCAGCGGACACGTTATTGATTCTGGGTGATAGCCTGAGCGCCGGGTATCGAATGTCTGCCAGCGCGGCCTGGCCTGCCTTGTTGAATGATAAGTGGCAGAGTAAAACGTCGGTAGTCAATGCCAGCATCAGCGGCGACACCTCGCAACAAGGGCTGGCGCGCCTTCCGGCTCTGCTGAAACAGCATCAGCCGCGCTGGGTGCTGGTTGAACTGGGCGGCAATGACGGTTTGCGTGGTTTTCAGCCACAGCAAACCGAGCAGACGCTGCGCCAGATTTTGCAGGATGTCAAAGCCGCCAACGCTGAACCATTGTTAATGCAAATACGTCTGCCTGCAAACTATGGTCGCCGTTATAATGAAACCTTTAGCGCCATTTATCCCAAACTCGCCAAAGAGTTTGATGTTCCGCTGCTGCCCTTTTTTATGGAAGAGGTCTACCTCAAGCCACAATGGATGCAGGATGACGGTATTCATCCCAACCGCGACGCCCAGCCGTTTATTGCCGACTGGATGGCGAAGCAGTTGCAGCCTTTAGTAAATCATGACTCATAAAGCAACGGAGATCCTGACAGGTAAAGTTATGCAAAAATCGGTCTTAATTACCGGATGTTCCAGTGGTATTGGCCTGGAAAGCGCACTCGAATTAAAACGCCAGGGTTTTCATGTGCTGGCAGGTTGCCGGAAACCGGATGATGTTGAGCGCATGAACAGCATGGGATTTACCGGCGTGTTGATCGATCTGGATTCGCCAGAAAGTGTTGATCGCGCAGCCGACGAAGTGATCGCCCTGACCGATAATTGTCTGTATGGGATCTTTAACAATGCCGGATTCGGCATGTATGGCCCCCTTTCCACCATCAGCCGTGCGCAGATGGAACAGCAGTTTTCCGCCAACTTTTTCGGCGCACACCAGCTCACCATGCGCCTGTTACCCGCGATGTTGCCGCACGGTGAAGGGCGTATTGTGATGACCTCATCGGTGATGGGATTAATCTCCACACCGGGTCGTGGCGCTTACGCGGCCAGTAAATATGCGCTGGAGGCGTGGTCAGACGCACTGCGCATGGAGCTGCGCCACAGCGGAATTAAAGTCAGCCTGATCGAACCTGGTCCCATTCGTACTCGCTTCACCGACAACGTCAATCAGACGCAAAGTGATAAACCAGTCGAAAATCCTGGCATCGCCGCCCGCTTTACGTTGGGACCGGAAGCGGTGGTCGGCAAAGTGCGCCATGCTTTTATTAGCGAGAAGCCGAAGATGCGCTATCCGGTGACGCTGGTGACCTGGGCGGTAATGGTGCTTAAGCGCCTGCTGCCGGGGCGCGTGATGGACAAAATATTGCAGGGGTGAGTTGAAGCGCGCGCTTAAGCCCCCATGTCAAAGAAAATATCGACAACAGAGAGCGACTCCATGTCCGTAGAAAATATTGTCAACATTAACGAATCTAACCTGCAACAGGTTCTTGAACAGTCGATGACCACTCCGGTGCTGTTCTATTTTTGGTCTGAACGTAGCCAGCACTGTTTGCAGTTAACCCAAATTCTGGAAAGCCTCGCGGCGCAGTACAACGGGCAATTTATTCTGGCGAAGCTGGACTGCGACGCGGAGCAGATGATTGCCGCCCAGTTTGGTCTGCGCGCGATTCCGACCGTATATCTGTTCCAGAACGGGCAACCAGTAGACGGTTTCCAGGGGCCGCAACCGGAAGAGGCGATCCGCGCCCTGCTGGATAAAGTGCTGCCGCGTGAAGAAGAGCTGAAAGCGCAGCAGGCGATGCAACTGATGCAGGAAGGCAATCACACCGACGCCCTGCCATTGCTGAAAGACGCCTGGCAGTTGTCGAATCAGAACGGGGAGATCGGCCTGCTGTTGGCAGAAACGCTGATTGCGCTGAACCGTTCTGAAGATGCAGAAGCCGTGCTGAAAACCATTCCGTTGCAGGATCAGGACACCCGCTATCAGGGGCTGGTGGCGCAAATCGAACTGCTGAAGCAGGCGGCTGATACGCCGGAAATTCAACAGTTGCAACAGCAGGTGGCGGAGAATCCAGAAGATGCCGCACTGGCGACGCAACTGGCACTGCAACTGCACCAGGTTGGGCGCAATGAAGAGGCGCTGGAGTTACTGTTTGGGCATCTGCGTAAAGATCTCACCGCCGCAGATGGTCAGACACGTAAAACATTCCAGGAGATCCTCGCTGCGCTGGGTACGGGTGATGCACTGGCGTCGAAGTATCGCCGCCAGCTGTATGCGTTGTTGTATTGATGTTTTGTTGATCGGCACATGAACCACAACGCCGGATGCGATGCTGCGCATCCGGCATCGCATCATTTCTTCTTCAATTGCGTCACCACCAATTGGTGGCGCGAATTGTAAAACTTACGATAGGTTAAATAGCAGGCAATAATGGTCGACAGGCTGGCGGTTGAGAGCAGCATAAAGGTCACCATAATCTGATATTTAATCGCCTTCACCGGATCAATCCCGGCAAATATCAGCCCGGACATCATTCCTGGTAAACTCACTAAGCCTACCGTTTTTGCTGAATCGACCGTCGGAATTAAAGCCGCGCGAATACTGTCGCGAATCAATATCGCTGAAGCCTGTTTCGGCGTCGCGCCAAGACTCAGTTTCTCCTGAATCTGTTGCTGTTCGCTAATAACCCGTTGCCCTAAATTGTTGTAACACAACCCCACCGCTACCATGGCGTTACCGGCTATCATCCCGGCGATAGGGATCACCTGCATCGGGATAAACTCAATCGATCCCGATAAAATCAGCACCGCCAGAGTAATTCCCGCCCCGACCGTAATGGCAATAAACGATGAGATAAAAGCTTTAGCAATATATTTACTGCGTTTTTGCGCGTTCCACGCCGCATTAAAGCAGATAAATAACACCATCAATAATGTCAGGCTGGCATCATCCACGCTGAAAATATACTTCAGCACATAGCCGACAATAATCAGCTGAATTATCGCGCGCCCGACGCTCCAGAGAATATCTTTCTCCAGCGCCAGTTTTTCTTTATGGCTAATTAAGATTGCCACCACCACCAGCATTAATGCCAGTGCCAATGATTCGTTAGTAATATTATGCGAGTTCATAGCGTGCTTCCTGCATTTCTCCGGCATGCGGTTGCAGTGTAATCACTTTATCCGCATGATTAATTTCGTCTTTATCGTGTGTCACCCACAGCACGGCAATATTTTGCTCGTGCACATAACGATGGATCATCTCATTAACGTTATGTTTATTACTTTCATCCAGCGCACTGGTGATTTCATCCAGCAATAAAACCTTCGGCATAAATTGCAGGTTACGAATCAATGAGATGCGTTGTTTTTCACCCCCAGATAGCTCGGCGATATTTTTCGTCAAAATGGTGTCCGGCAAAGCGAAGCGTTCGAGAAAATCGAGAAAAATGGCTGGGTCAGGCTGCTGGTTACGGATCTGCCAGGGAAAGATCAGATTATCGTATACCGTATCGCCAAACAGCGTCGGCGTCTGGGCGCAGTAAGAGACTTGCTGGCGGTAGATTTCTGGCTTTAGTGTGCTGACATCCTCACCTTCAAACAGTAACGTTCCGCTGGTTGGGCTGATCAATGAAGCAACTATTTTTAGCAGTGTACTTTTGCCACAACCAGAAGGACCGGTAATTAACTTAAATTCGCCAGCACGCAGCGAAAAATTGATGTTATTAAGAATCTTCGCATCACCCGCCAGATATCCTACGTTTTGTAGCTGAAGCAAAGGACTATTTTCCTGCATCGCTGTTCCCTTTTTCTGATTTTTACTAAAAACAGTTTATCCTTCGCAGGAATAAGGGGGAACTCTCTTTCAGTAATCAGGTATAATTTGTTTAATCAAGCAGCAATTTTGCTGATTATGGACGGTACAACAGGAGGTTTTTCCGATGCTTATCTTTATCCCTATTCTCATTTTTGTCGCGCTGGTCATTGTCGGCGCGGGCGTCAAAATCGTGCCGCAGGGCTATCAATGGACGGTAGAACGTTTTGGTCGCTATACCAAAACGTTACAGCCGGGGCTCAGTCTGGTGGTGCCGTTTATGGATCGCATTGGTCGCAAGATCAATATGATGGAGCAAGTGCTCGACATCCCTTCCCAGGAAGTTATCTCGAAAGATAACGCCAACGTTACCATCGACGCCGTGTGCTTTATTCAGGTGATTGATGCCCCGCGCGCCGCTTATGAAGTCAGCAATCTGGAGCTGGCGATCATCAACCTGACCATGACTAACATCCGTACCGTGTTGGGTTCAATGGAACTTGATGAAATGCTCTCTCAGCGCGACAGCATCAACTCACGCCTGCTGCGTATTGTCGATGAGGCCACCAACCCGTGGGGGATTAAAGTCACCCGTATTGAAATTCGCGACGTGCGCCCACCGGCAGAGCTTATCTCTTCAATGAACGCGCAGATGAAAGCGGAACGTACCAAACGCGCTTACATCCTTGAAGCGGAAGGGATCCGTCAGGCGGAAATCCTCAAAGCCGAAGGTGAAAAACAGTCGCAAATCCTGAAAGCGGAAGGTGAACGTCAGTCGGCATTCTTACAGGCCGAAGCGCGTGAACGTTCTGCCGAAGCGGAAGCCCGCGCCACCAAAATGGTGTCTGAAGCCATTGCCTCCGGCGATATTCAGGCGGTGAACTACTTCGTAGCACAGAAATACACCGAAGCGTTACAGCAGATCGGTTCCTCCAGTAACAGCAAAGTAGTGATGATGCCATTAGAGGCCAGCAGCCTGATGGGGTCGATTGCCGGGATTGCCGAGCTGGTGAAAGACAGCGCCAACAAACGGACTCAGCCATGATGGAGTTAATGGTCGTTCATCCACATATTTTCTGGCTCAGTCTCGGCGGGTTGCTGCTGGCAGCCGAGATGTTGGGCGGAAATGGTTATCTGTTGTGGAGCGGCGTGGCAGCGGTGATTACCGGCCTGGTGGTCTGGCTGGTGCCGCTGGGTTGGGAGTGGCAAGGGGTGATGTTTGCCATTCTGACACTGCTCGCCGCCTGGTTGTGGTGGAAATGGCTGTCGCGGCGGGTGCGCGAACAAAAGCACAGCGACAGTCATTTAAACCAGCGCGGGCAGCAGCTGATTGGCCGACGTTTTGTGCTGGAATCTCCACTGGTCAACGGGCGCGGTCATATGCGCGTCGGTGACAGTTCATGGCCTGTCAGCGCCAGCGAGGATCTCGGCGCTGGTACGCATGTTGAGGTGATTGCGATAGAAGGAATAACGCTGATTATCCGTGCGGTCATCGCCTGACGCGTCTTATCACACCTGGAAATCTGTACCAAAACCCATGCCGGATAAGGCTTTACGCCGCATCCGGCATATAGCCCCCTACATAGTGTTAATTGAATGTTCGGCTAAGGAGTAGCCATGTTTTCCCCCTTTCGAAAACCTGAAATACGTCTGCTGAAAAATACCGCTGCGGGCGTCATTTTTTCGGTGAAGTCCGGGAAAGGATTTCTGCGTCAATGTGTGATTTACGATCCGCACTCGCACGGTCTTATCCATTCGCTCTGCTGGCAGGATGTCCCGTTAATACGTTTCTGGTCCGAGGCTGGATGCCCTACCTGTGCGGAATTTGTCTACAGCGGTTTTGCGGAGGATGAACAAGGAGCCGCCCGGTTTTTGTCTGCTCTCGAAAACTGGAATCGCCCGTGGTCTGGCATAACGGACGCTTTTGCCGCGCTGACACCGCTGTTCTCATGCATGGCTGATGGTTATTATTTGCTGGAAGATCGTGAACTTTACCCGACGGATGGCAACGGGCATTTCTTTTGGGCGGCAACGGACCATAGTTCCAGTAATCCGGCAACCGTTGCCGTCTGGGATCCTGAATATTGCTCTTTCAGTGACACCGCGCCCTGCTTTCTTCTACCCGGCCAGCCGCCATCACATTTTAATCCTGAGCGTGCGACGTTTTATCGCGATAAACCGGACGCCCGCGCTCTGGCCTGGTATCTCCCTGATTCCTATCTCTGCGTTCTGCTCGACGGACACCATAAGGCTACTGCCGCCGCGCTGGAAGGGCGACCGCTCAAAACACTGGTGCTCAGCACGGCAACCCATTTTAATGATGAGCAACAAACCCTGGTATTTCCTGGCGGGGAATGTCTGCACAAAACAGAGCTGCAATACCACATACCAAAACTCACCGCGTGCAAAACATTACCGCCCAGCGCATGGGAGAGTTTCGGCCCTGATAAGCACATCAGCCCATCCGAAACCTGGTCAGAAGAGTTAAAGCAGAGCGTCAGTCGGTACCCCTCGCTGGATCAAGCCTGGCAAATTGTTGAGGCCGGGAATTTGAGCGAAACTCGTATTAAGAGCATGATCCAACAAGGTTTGGGGGAGGATGAAAAGGCTGATATTATTTTGCAGGCGCTGTTTTCCACACACTCGCCGCTTTTTATTGACTTTGCCCGATTCGTTATCAGCCATCCGGCATACGCCATTTATCGCCCCCTCACCTTCCGGTTGATGGCGCAAAACCGAACGCCGCAAACAGATGCTTTTTTTCTGGATTTTGCCATCAATGATGACGGGGAACGTCCGGAGCTAACGAAAATAATGGACGACTATTTTCGCAAGCCTTAATCACCCCGCCCGATGATGACAGCAGCCGGAGAGATTTTCGATAATCGGGCAGTCGGCGCTGTCATCACCGGGGCAGGCATTCGCCAGCGCCAGCAGCTGGTTACGCATGGATTGCAGTTCTTCGATATGCTGTTCGATCTCCGCTACTTTCTCCAGCGTACGACGTTTGACGTCGGCGCTGTGACGCTGCGGATCGTTAAACAGATTTACCAGTTCGCCGCTCTCTTCCAGGTTAAAGCCCACCTGGCGTGCCTGGCGCAGTAAGGTCAGTTCGTTGAGATGCTGCTGCGTGTAGGTGCGATAACCGTTTTCGCTGCGCATCGGCGGCGTCACCAGCCCCTTCTCTTCATAGAAGCGAATGGCTTTGCTGGTCAGGCCGGTAATTTTTGCTACATCGCTAATGTTCATCGTTCGCGCAACGCCTCCTGTGCTTTGTTAAAGGGTTTCAACAAATATTCAAGCACGTTTTTTTGCCAGTGCGAATATCGACCGCCACCACAATAATACAGGAAGTACTGCGCACAGAGAGATGTTATACGGTTTTATTGCGCTTCATGACCATTGCCACAATAAGGCTGAGTAAGAGTGCGCCAATAATCCATATCAGCGCACGGCTGCCCTGGGACCAGAGACTGTAGATAAAGCCAACGATCACCAACAACATAACCAACGTACCAACGATAAGAATCGGCAACGAGGCGTGAATATCATGACGCAGGCGGATCGCCACCACAAACACCGCCAGATAGCAGATCAAAAAGGTGGCACTGGCAACGCTGGCGAGTGAGCCTAAATTCAGCGCCGCCGTCATCAGCATAATCAACACCACGACGATGATGTTGCCCCAGGTACTCTGCCGCCACAGAGGTTTATTCATTAGCTTCGGCAGTTCGCGTTCGCTACCCATGTTGTCCATGATGTTAAACACGGCGAACAGGTTTGCGTTGATGGCTGAAGCCGTCGCCAGTAAAGCGCCGATGACGACGATCACATACCCCACATGCCCGAGGAGCGGAGAAGCAGCCTGCGCTACGGCGGTATCGGCATATTTTTCTAACTCTAATGCCGATACATCGCTAAGCAAAACCAGCGCCAGCGAGATATAAAGCAACGTGGTAACGCCAATCGCCACCAGAAACGCCCGTGGCATTATGACCTCCGGATCTTTCACTTTATCCGCCGCGTTCGCCATCATGCCAAAGCCCGCATAGGCAAGGAAGGTTATCCCGATACAGGAGAAGAACGCCCCGGAGCTGGGGGGCGCAGAAACGGAAATATGCGCCGGTTGCAGCGACCAGACACCGGCAATAATCAGCAATAACAGGATCATCATTTTAATGCCGACGAGGATCACTTCCAGCCGCCCTACCGCATGGTTGCTTAAGGAGTTGAAAAGCGTCATCACCGCAATGATCCCCAATGCGTAGAGCAAAATAAGGTGCTCCTCCTGGCTGCCTTCATGCAAAAACTGCACGGCATAAGCGCCAAAAGCACGGGCGACCATGGCGATACTCACCGCCAGCGTCAACAGGTACAATAACGAGAGCGCCAGCGAAAAAACGCCGTTGCCTAATCCGCGACGAAAGAAGTCGATAATACCGCCATTGCTGGGATAGCTCGCCCCCAGACGCGCATAGGCATAACCGGAAAACATCGCCACAATACCGCCAAAAGCAAAGGCGACCCAGGTCGAGGCTTCCATTAGCAACGCAGCCTGCCCCAGCAGCGCGAAGATCCCCGCCCCCACCATTGCCCCAATGCCGATGGAAACGACGTTCCATAGACCGAGGGGTTTGTTACCGTTATTACCTTCCGTGTTCATCATGATCAGCCCTTAAACACGTTATAGCCGAGTTGCTTAGCGACCGATGCCACCATTTTTTGAGCGCGAACACTGTTGCCTTCTTCGTCCAGCGGTGGTGAAAACGCGGCAATTCCCATCACGCCAGGAACGACCGCCAGAATACCGCCACCTACACCGCTTTTGCCCGGTAAACCAACGCGATACGCCCAGTCACCGGAGCGACCATACAGCCCTTCCATCATCATTTCGGCCAGAATGTACGGCACATTGTCGGCCTGAAGAACGCGTTTATGCGTCAGCGGATTCACACCACCCGCCGCCAGCGTCGCGCCAAGCATTGCCAGTTCAATAGTATTGATGAGCGTGGAGCACTGACGGGTGTACACGTCACAGGCTTCCATTGCATCACAATAGAGATATCCGGCGGAGTACAGCAGCCAGGCAATGGCCCGGTTATGGAAGTTGGTTGTTTGTTCCGACTGGTTGACTTCATCAGAGAGCGCTACCTGCTCACCAGCCAGTTGTTGTTGGATATGTAAAATTCGCTGCCAGCGTTGTTCAGTATTTTCAGCGTTAATCAGGCTGGTGGTGGCAATAGCGCCAGCATTTACCAGTGGCGAAAGCGGTTTGCCGCCATGCAACTCTAAGGCGATAACTGAGTTAAAGGGCAATCCGGTCGGGTCAGCGCCAACTTTGTCCTGTACCGCCTGCGGGCCGACATCTTCTAACGCAAGGGCTAACGTACAGACTTTCGAGATGGATTCCAGCGCAAAGCGGTAATCACTGTCACCCGCACTATAGACGTTGCCATCGCTGGTCACGATAGCCACTGCCGCCAGTTGACCAGGGACATTCGCCAGAAAGGGAATGTAATCGGCATTTTGTCCGCCGTTAAGTGAGTGAAATTGGGTGTAAGCCTGATCCACTGCCTGCTGTAATTTGTTTGCATCTAACATCTTTTGTTAACTCCTTTTTATAGATGCGGGAGGTAATTCCTCACCCCGGTGCCGATTTTCATGCATCCTGATTTAACTTAGCACCCGCAACTTAACTACAGGAAAACAAAGAGATAAATGTCTAATCCTGATGCAAATCGAGCCGATTTTTTAATCTTTACGGACTTTTACCCGCCTGGTTTATTAATTTCTTGACCTTCCCCTTGCTGGAAGGTTTAACCTTTATCACAGCCAGTCAAAACTGTCTTAAAGGAGTGTTTTATGTCACAAACTATCGACCTGACCCTGGACGGCCTGTCCTGCGGTCACTGCGTTAAACGCGTGAAAGAAAGTCTCGAACAGCGCCCGGATGTTGAACAGGCGGATGTGTCTATCACTGAAGCGCACGTTACCGGGACTGCCAGTGCAGAACAGCTGATCGAAACCATCAAACAAGCGGGTTATGACGCATCTGTAAGCCACCCAAAGGCTAAACCGCTGGCGGAGTCATCAATCCCGTCGGAAGCACTGACAGCGGTTTCTGAGGCGCTTCCGGCAGCGACCGCCGATGACGATGACAGCCAGCAGTTGCTGCTGAGCGGCATGAGCTGCGCCAGCTGTGTCACCCGCGTACAAAATGCGTTGCAAAGCGTACCGGGCGTCACTCAGGCACGGGTAAACCTGGCGGAGCGTACTGCGCTGGTGATGGGCAGTGCCTCCCCACAAGATTTAGTGCAGGCGGTGGAAAAAGCGGGCTACGGCGCGGAAGCGATTGAAGATGACGCTAAACGCCGCGAGCGCCAGCAAGAAACCGCCGTCGCTACGATGAAGCGCTTCCGCTGGCAGGCGATTGTCGCACTGGCGGTGGGTATCCCGGTGATGGTCTGGGGGATGATCGGCGATAACATGATGGTCACCGCCGACAACCGCAGCCTGTGGTTGGTTATCGGCCTGATAACCCTGGCGGTAATGGTTTTCGCCGGCGGGCATTTTTACCGCAGCGCATGGAAAAGCCTGCTGAACGGTGCAGCGACGATGGATACGCTGGTGGCGCTGGGTACTGGCGTGGCGTGGCTCTATTCGATGAGCGTCAACCTGTGGCCGCAGTGGTTCCCGATGGAAGCGCG
>ERZ506986.279-NODE-279-length-13195-cov-14.1439_pt1 | contig 13195 bp, 8 predicted proteins | sample MGYA00512885_ERZ506986 | MGnify/ENA metagenome assembly ERZ506986
GCCGCCGACATCTGCCAGTTGTCAGCCAGCGCCGGATACAGTACCCGCACCGCGCTCGCCATCGTCAATAAACCACCCAACAGCGCAATCCCTCCTACCAGCGGGCTGGCGAGCAGAAAACGAAATCCTGCCAGTAATGATTTCAACGGATGCTCACGCGGCTGCGGTGGTGGTGGTAACGCCGGAAGGCTTAACAACGGTAGCAAGGTAATAAACGTGCCCGCCGCCGCCAGCCCGTAGTTCCAGGCCACACCGCCAGTCGCCAGCAGTAAACCGCCAATCATGGGCGAAATCACCGATCCCAGGCGCACAGTCAACATGGTGATCGCCCCGGCCTGCATTAAGTTTTCACGCCCTACCAGTGCAGGTGTCGCCGCCAGTAGCGCCGTAACGCCAAGTGATGCGAAAAAACCATCCCATAAACCAAGTAAATAGATTGCCAATAGAGATGGCTCCGGCAGCAGCGCGTTCAGGCACAGTCCAATGAAGCCAATGCCACAGGTGCCGCGCGCCAGCAAAATCACTTTTTTGCGCTCATAGCGATCCGCCAGCACACCGCCGACCATCAGGCCAACAAACATCGCGCCGCCGGTCAGCGTCACCGAAAGCCCCACCTGCCAGGTAGAATGCGTCATCATCTGGATCTGCACCGGCACCGCGACGCCGAGCAAACCCAGAGAAACAATTGAGATAAAACGAGCGAGGAATACTGCGCGAAACGCCGGGTGCGTTTTCAACAGGCTGAGGTTAAGCAGCCAGGATTGTTTATTCATTACAATGCCTTGCCATCAAATATTTTAAATACCTATTCTTAGGCTGCACATGCTAACATATCCAAATAAGATCGATAACGATAATTAATTTCATTATCATGGAAGTTCGTATGTCTGGTTCTGTTGCCGTGACACGCGCCATTGCCGTGCCCGGATTGCTGTTATTACTGATTATCGCGACGGCATTAAGCCTACTCATTGGGGCAAAATCACTCCCCGCTTCCGTAGTGCTGGAGGCGCTCTCCGGCACCTGCCAGAGCGCCTCCAGCACCATTGTGCTCGACGCCCGTCTGCCGCGCACCCTTGCCGGTTTACTGGCAGGCGGTGCGCTTGGCCTTGCCGGGGCGTTAATGCAAACCCTCACCCGAAACCCGCTTGCCGATCCTGGTTTGCTTGGCGTGAACGCCGGTGCCAGTTTTGCCATTGTGCTGGGCGCGGCGCTGTTTGGTTACTCTTCCGCGCAGGAGCAACTGGCGATGGCCTTCGCCGGGGCGCTGGTGGCCTCGTTGATTGTTGCCTTTACCGGCAGCCAGGGCGGCGGGCAGTTAAGTCCGGTGCGTTTAACCCTAGCGGGCGTGGCGCTGGCGGCGGTGCTGGAAGGGCTGACCAGCGGCATCGCCCTGCTTAATCCCGACGTCTACGATCAACTGCGTTTCTGGCAAGCCGGTTCGCTGGATATTCGCAATCTACATACCTTAAAAGTGGTGCTGATCCCGGTGCTTACCGCCGGAGCAACCGCGCTATTACTGAGCCGCGCGCTGAACAGTTTAAGCCTTGGCAGTGACACCGCGACGGCGCTGGGCAGTCGCGTAGCGCGCACACAGTTGATTGGTCTGCTGGCAATTACCGTGCTTTGTGGTAGTGCAACGGCGGTAGTTGGCCCGATTGCCTTTATTGGCCTGATGATGCCGCACATGGCGCGCTGGCTGGTAGGTGCCGATCATCGCTGGTCGCTGCCCGTCACGCTACTCGCTACCCCTGCCCTGCTGCTGTTTGCCGATATCATTGGGCGGGTGATTGTTCCCGGCGAACTGCGCGTTTCTGTAGTCAGTGCCTTTATTGGCGCACCAGTGCTGATCTTCCTCGTACGACGTAAAACGCGAGGTGGCGCATGATTTACGTCTCTCGCCGATTAATTATCACCTGTCTGCTGTTGCTAATAGCTTGTGTGATGGCAGGCGTGTGGGGATTACGTAGCGGTGCCGTCACGCTGGAAACTTCGCAGGTATTCGCCGCGTTGATGGGCGACACGCCGCGCAGTATGACGATGGTGGTCACCGAATGGCGTTTACCACGCGTGCTGATGGCGCTGTTGATTGGCGCGGCGCTGGGCGTCAGCGGCGCGATTTTTCAGTCGCTGATGCGTAACCCGCTCGGCAGCCCTGACGTAATGGGCTTTAACACCGGGGCGTGGAGCGGCGTGCTGGTGGCGATGGTGCTGTTTGGTCAGGATCTGACGGCTATCGCGCTGGCAGCAATGGCGGGGGGTATTGTCACCTCGCTGCTGGTCTGGCTGCTCGCCTGGCGTAACGGTATCGACACCTTTCGGTTGATTATTATCGGTATCGGTGTTCGCGCCATGCTGGTGGCCTTTAATACCTGGCTGTTGCTGAAAGCGTCTTTAGAAACGGCGCTAACAGCGGGTTTGTGGAATGCCGGATCGCTCAATGGCCTGACGTGGGCAAAAACCTCGCCTTCCGCACCCATCATTATATTAATGTTAATTGCCGCCGCCTTGCTGGTGCGGCGAATGCGCTTGCTGGAAATGGGCGATGATACCGCATGTGCGCTGGGCGTCAGCGTCGAACGTTCGCGACTGTTAATGATGCTGGTCGCCGTAGTGCTTACCGCAGCTGCCACTGCCCTGGCGGGGCCAATTTCCTTTATTGCTTTAGTCGCGCCACACATTGCCCGCCGCATCAGTGGCACCGCTCGCTGGGGGCTGACCCAGGCGGCGCTGTGCGGGGCGTTGTTACTGCTGGTGGCCGATCTCTGCGCCCAACAACTGTTTATGCCGTATCAACTTCCGGTTGGCGTCGTTACCGTCAGCCTCGGCGGTATTTACCTTATCGTCTTGTTAATTCAGGAGTCTCGCAAAAAATGACCGAATCAGTAGCCCGTTTGCGCGGCGAACAGTTAACCCTCGGATATGGCAAATATACCGTTGCGGAAAATCTGACTGTAGAAATACCTGATGGTCACTTCACGGCAATTATCGGGCCAAATGGCTGCGGTAAATCCACGTTACTGCGTACCTTAAGCCGCCTGATGACGCCTGCTCACGGGCATGTCTGGCTGGATGGCGAGCACATTCAACATTACGCCAGTAAAGAGGTTGCACGCCGGATTGGTCTGTTGGCGCAAAATGCTACCACACCGGGCGATATCACCGTGCAGGAGCTGGTGGCGCGTGGGCGTTACCCGCATCAACCGCTGTTTACCCGCTGGCGCAAAGAAGATGAAGACGCGGTAACAAAAGCGATGCAGGCCACGGGAATAACTCATCTGGCGGATCAAAGCGTGGACACCCTTTCTGGCGGACAACGCCAGCGAGCGTGGATCGCGATGGTGCTGGCCCAGGAAACGGCAATTATGCTGCTCGATGAACCCACGACCTGGCTGGATATCAGTCATCAGATTGATTTGCTGGAACTGTTAAGCGAACTGAACCGCGAGAAAGGCTATACCCTGGCGGCGGTGCTGCACGATCTTAATCAGGCCTGTCGTTACGCCAGCCATTTGATTGCATTGCGGGAAGGGAAAATTGTTGCTCAGGGAGCACCGAAGGAGATTGTCACTGCTGAACTGATCGAGCGCATTTATGGTCTGCGCTGCATGATTATTGACGATCCGGTTGCCGGAACGCCGCTCGTGGTGCCGCTCGGACGAACGGCACCTTCAACCGCAAAGATTTAAACTAAGTGGTCTGCCATCATGGCATCCTGTTTTCTGGATGCCATCGCATGACGCAACAACACACCACCACAAGCCACCATCCCGCCGACCAACGCAGAAAGGATCACGATAATCGCCTTACCCTGACCGTCTTTTTTTACGGGTAATGACGGACGCAACTGATATTTAAACGGTGTAAAATTCACATCGTTGACATTTGTTTTTGTTAATTGCTCGACTAGATACTGACGATTACGTAATTCACCGTTCAATTCCGCAACGTCAGTGACTGCTTTTTCAATTTCCAGTTTGCGTTCAATACCGTCTGCACCGAGAGAAATAGAGAAATCGGGGTCATCTTTAACGGCCTGACCATTACTGTATACGGGCTTTTTAATTCCTGCCGCGTTGGCAATGTCAAGTGAATAATTGAGGCGCTGAATGTTTGCATCAAGTTGATTTTTCGTTTTAATGCGATCCTGAGCCAGTTTTTCTTTTTCAAACTGGGTTTTGATCTCCAGTTTATTACGGACGTTTTCTATCGACTCTTTCACCACCAACGCAGAGATATAATCGATATACCCGGCCGACACTTTCTGTGCCTCTTCACTGGTGGGTGCGGTGAAACTTAGCGTCCAGGAAGTATACAATGCAGACTCATCTTTTTTCTTACTGGCATTGTCATCAACCGCTTTCATTTTTTCCCTCAATGCAACAATGGCGCGATGCAGATCCAGTGGGTCGATTTTCGCTTCTTTTAATTGATCCATCACATAAGGTGATGAACGCAGGTACTCCTCAAGCAAGCTAACAGACTGAAATTTCTTGATAAACAGGTTAAATGCTTCTGTACGATCAATTTTGATATCCAGATCCAGCACACGAAGCTTAGTGAATGTTTTCTCCAGCTCTTGCCACTGAACAGGTTCTGGAGGCGTGACAACCGCCGCGCTAGTCCATTTTTGCGGCAGGATGAAAGAGATCAGCAAGCCTGCGCAGGCAAACGCAAAAACGACCGCCATGACCGTTTTTTTTGCCCGCCATAAAACCTCGATTAGATTAAGTAAATCAATTTCATTATTACTGGGCGACGCCAGAGGATACTCGGGAAAATGAGCTTCACTTCCCTGTTTAATATTCAGTGATGACATGTAGTGAAACCTGAGGTTTTAGTCCGTAAAGCACAACGATGTACATAGCATTCTAACAGGAACTGAGATTTATCCGAAAGCACTCTTTCACTATTATTATTCTCAAAATGAATAACAAACTTAGCAACCCCAGCAATGACGCTGCTCTCAGAAAAATAAATAAATTTTAAGAATAAAAAAACCATAATCATTTAGTCGGATTATGGTTTTAAATGAGGTTATGGCAAGTTCTTTACTAACGTACGGTTAGTTATTAATTTGTGTATTTATTAGTGGTCCTATTTCTTTAAAATACTCCGGGGAAATAATATCCACATGCGCACAATCCTGACGATAGATATCCAGCTCAGCAATCCACGGTGCCCAGGCCTGTTCAGGAGTCATACCTTCCTGAAGCGTGCGTTCGGCAACAAATAGCGTCGCTTTACCATCAAACGGTACGCTATGAGCTGTCGTCAGCAGGCGCACAGCATCAGCGTAGTTGCCTTCAATGGTGGTAAACAACTCCGTTGAGGTACTTCCCTGCTGTGCCGCCAGGAAGGCTTCGCGCTCGCGGTTAATCTCCGCCAGCACTTCCGGATCCAGACCATTGGCTTCTTTTTCCTGCCAGTTTTGCGTTTCTGGCGGCCAGGTATCCAGCAAGCCAAGAAATGCCACCTGTTCGCCACGGGCACGCAGTCGCGCCGCAATGCCCTGCGCCAGCGTACCGCCAAGTGAATAACCCAGCAGGTAATATGGGCCGTGCGGTTGTTGTTCAAGTAAGGTTGCCAGATGCGCTTCGCAGACTTCATCCAGGTTTGCCGCCGTCTGCATGGGGCCATGAGGGCGCGGCGACTGAATGCCGATAATCGACCATTGTGGATCGAGATAACGCGAGAGCACGCTGAACTGCCAGGCAAAACCGGATGCCGGATGGAAACAAAACAGCGTCGGGCCATTACCTTCACGCAACGGCAGAATGGTTTCGAATCCCATGCGCTGGGTGCTGTCTTCTTCACCATCAATAATCGTTGCCAGTTTGGCGACAGTTGACGCGACCATCACCTGCCCCGGCGTCACCTGACGAGCAAACTGTCGACTTAACTGCGCTGCCAGTTTCATTGCCAGTAGCGAATGACCGCCAAGCGCAAAGAAATCAGCATCGGCATCCTGCACGTCACAACCCAGCAACGACGAGAATGCCGCGGCGATAATCGTTTCACTGCCCGCTTTCGGCACACGCCCCGGCGTTTGTGCCTTCAGTTCAGGCAACGGTAAGGCTTTGCGATCCAGCTTGCCGTTGGCGCTAAGTGGTAACTGTGGAAGTTGCAGCAGAACCACCGGTACCATATGTGGTGGCAATGTTTCTCGAAGCTGCGCCTGTAATGCGCTGGTATCCAACGGCAGACCTGATTGCGACACCAGATAGCCCACCAACTGACGCGCATCACCACCAGTGGCTGCCGCCTGGTTAATCACACAGGCGTGGGTAACGGCTTGTTCGACATCCGGCAGCGCCTGCATCACGCGATCAATTTCGCCCAGTTCGATACGCTGCCCGCGAATTTTTAGCTGATCGTCACTGCGCCCGAGGTACTCCACCGCGCCGTTATCCAGCCAGCGGGCCACATCGCCGGTACGGTACATCCGTTCACCTGGGGCAAAAGGATCGGCAATAAAGCGGCTGGCGGTCAGATCGGGTCGTCCAAGATACCCCTGCGCCAGTTGAATACCGGTGAGATAGAGATCTCCCGCCACACCCGGCGGCACCGGATGCATCATCGCATCGAGAATGCGCAGGCCCGTATTCCACACCGGATAACCGATCGGCACACTGCTGCCGCGCACCTCTGCCAGTTCCTCGCCAAAAGCCGGATACCAACTGACATCTACCGCCGCTTCCGTCGGGCCATATAGATTATGCAACGGCGCGCCGGTTAACTGTTGCCATTCGCGGCATAAATCAGCCGGTAAGGCTTCACCACTACAGAAAACCTGTTTCAACGTCGCGCAACTCTGGCGAGCGGTTTGCGGCGTCAGCGATGCAACAAATGCCGCCAGCATCGACGGCACAAAGTGCGTGGTCGTTACGCCATAATCAGCAAAAAAATGCTGCATAGCGAGCGGGTCGCGGTGCGCTTCCGGTTCAGCCATCACCAGTTTCGCCCCGGCAATAAACGGCCAGAAAAACTCCCACACCGAGACATCAAAACTGCACGGCGTTTTTTGGGCAACAACATCTTCGCCTGTAAGCGGGTAATGGTTTTGCATCCATAGCAGGCGGTTAACGATAGCCTGCTGACCGACCATTACCCCTTTTGGTCTGCCGGTGGAACCTGAGGTGAAGATGATATAAGCCGTGTGGTGCGGTTGTGAAAGCTGCAGCGGCGCACTGCCCTGCGGTGTAAGCGGGGCGTTATAGCAAAGGCTGGTTAAATTGGGGATATCGCTAAAGCGCGGCAGTTGATCGTCGGTGGTGATTAACAGCGACGGACGCGCATCTTCCAGCATCATTTTCAGGCGATCGTCCGGATAGCCGGTATCCAACGGTAACCAGGCCGCACCAGCTTCAACTATCGCATGTAGCGCCAGGGTCAAAAAGACCGAGCGCGGTAGAGCCACCGCCACGCTGTCGCCCGGTTTAACGCCGCGCTCACGCAGCAGATTCGCCAGCGCCACCACCTGCTCGCGCATTTCCCGATAGCTGAACTGGTAACGCGCATCTGCCAGCGCCGGAGCATCCGGTGTTTTTGCCGCTTGTTCTGCCACCAGCGCGCTCAGCGTGGTTTCTGGAATCTCAACCTGAGTGGCGTTGATCTGCGCCAGCTGCGCATACTCACCTGGCAGCATAATATCGACATCGCCGCACAACAGCGACGGATTCGCAGCGAACTGCGCAATCAGCATTTTCAGGCGTTCAGCGTGTTGAATTAACGTTGGCTCATCGTAACGCTGTTTATTGGCGAGGATTTCAATACTCAAATCACCGTGTTCATCCGGGAACAGGGCCAGTTCAAGGTCATTAACCGGACCGGTTGCTAGGGTATGGGTTTGCGCCTGAACACCAGGAATATCCAGTTGGTAATCAAATACCTTGATATTGAGTACCGGACCGAACAGCGGTTCCTCTCCTGCCGCTCGCCCGCTGTCACGGACAATTTGTTCGGCATCGTAACGTTGATGGCGACGCATTTTTTTCAGTTGAGCTGCCAGTCGGGTTGCCAGTTGCGGCAGCGTTTCTTGCGCCGCAATGTGAATACCCAATGGCAAAACGTTGAGCACGGGTCCGGTAGCCGTCAGCGCCGCCGAGCCCAGTCGACGCATAAAGATAAATCCGGCAGCGTAGTCCATGCGGTTGCACAATCGCCCCAGCCACAAGGCTGCCAACGCAAGTGCTAAATCGGTACGCTGCACACCTGAAAGTTGCGTAGCCAGCTGGCGGAATTCCCCGTCGGTAAATTCCAGTTTCAGGCGCAAAATATCTGCCGAAGCGCTGCGCCCCGGTAAAGGTGCCGGAGAAAGTGACGCGGGCGGTGGCAGTTGACGACGCTGTTCCGCCCAGAATGCCGCATCACGCTGCCAGGCTTCACTTTCGCGGTACTGCTGATACTCTTCCACTACATCAGCGAAAGGCGTAAACGGCGAAGCAGGCGTTGGTTCGCCACGCAGCAATGCGCAGTAAATGTTGGCGATCTGGCGTGTAATGGCCGGGAAACTGAAGCCATCGACCAGCAAATGGTGATAACGCTGATACCAGTACCAGCGGTTATCCGCCACCTGTATCAGTTGATGAAAGACCAGTGGTTTACCACTATCGACGCGCAGATCTTGTTGCAAATCCGCCTGCATTAATGCCCGCGCAGTACCGTGCGGATCAATGTTGGTTCGCAGGTCGATAATTTCTGGCAGTTCGAACGTCTGCGCATCATCGACCCACTGCCAGACTTCGCCGTTATCTTCCGTAAAACGCATCCGCAACGTATCTGCTTGCGCTAGTCCGGCAACCACCGCGCGGGCCAGTAGTGGCGCATCAACCTCTCCGGTTAACTCAACGTAATGCGCCACGCTCCAGGCGGAGGGTAAATCCGACAGTTTTTCTGCCATCCAGATGCCGGGCTGTGCGGCGACCAAAGGTAAATGCTGGCTCATTGTGCCTCCTGCAACTGGGTGAAATTCGCCGGTGTCAGAGTACGCCAGTGGGCTTCCAGCCACTGCTGGCAGGACGCCTGTGACTGCGGCTGACACACAACGTCCCAGCCTGCCGGTAAGGCGCATTGTTGCGGCCACAGACTGAATTGCCCCTGCGCATTGCGCAAAATGTAAAACGCTCCCTGTGGATCATCGAAGGGATTACTGAATGCCATATTCAACTCCTGTCATGGAAAAGTGGTTGCCAGAGGTCGATTAGCCCCTGCATCAAGCCACCGCGCCAACAAAGCGCATCATGTCCGCCGTCAACCTGACGCCAGAAAATGGATTCTTTTAGGGGGGGTAATTGCGCATACAGCGCCTGATTGGCCTGCATGATCATCGGCTCGCGAACACCCGCTTCCAGCACAATGCGCAGACCTTCGGCGCTAACTTCACCAGTATTTAGCTGTTCAAGTAACATGCCCTCTTGGTGCCCGCCCCGATGCGGCCACCAGTACGAACCTGACTGGCTTAATACACAGCCAAAGCGTTCAGGCCAGTGCAGTCCGGCATACAGCGCGGAAAGCCCACCAAAACTCTGTCCGGCGACCACGGTGCGATCGGCGCGATCGCTAAAAGGGGCAATAGCTTTCACCTGGGGTAATAACTCTTGCTGTACTGCCAGCCAGAAATCCGCATTACACGGCAGTTCGTGGGCGCGGTGCGTGGTGTCGATAGCGTCGATCAACACATACACGGCGGGCGGAAGTTGCCGACGATGGGTCAGCGAAGTCAGCGCAGGCCAGACGGGCATACTCTGCGCCCAAAATTCGCCATCAAGCAAAACTGCCAGCGGGCGTTCTTCTGCTGTTGCATCGCCGGTGGTAAAAATCCATACACGGCGTGAATTTTTCAACCGTTCACTTTTCCAGATAATTTCTTTGGCAGGCGTTTCTGGCGCTTGCGGACAATCCCATCCCGGTTGCAGAGGCGCTTGCGGCATTTCGAGTGCAGAAACAGCGTGCCCTCGCCCGCCTTTCCAGCTTTGTGGATTCAGCGGATCGGCTATCGCCTGGGGTAATAGTTTTCGCCAGCCTTCGCGTAATTCGAGGCGATCGGGGGATGGTGCAGAAAAAATGTCATCGCGTTCAGTAGGAATAAAGCAGTAGCTGCCGCGCCAGTTGGCATTGAGTTGTGTCGTCCACTGCCAAACATCGGTTCCTGCAATTCGCTGCATCGACCGGGGCTGGCTGTTCTGATGGTGATCGGTCACGCCAGTGATATAGACCCATACGCGCTTTATCGTCGAGTATTCTTCAGAACCCTGGGGATCACGCCACCAGAAAGTGACCTCAAACATTTCGTCATTCAGACGTTGCCATTCCGGGCCATGTTTCGACTGCCACCAGCTCTCACTTCCTACTTTTAACGCCGTCACACCATAACCCCATGTTTACTGTGCAATTTTTTATTGATTGCAGAAATATATTGATAATATTATTGATAACTATTTGCATTTGCAATAGCGTAATGGCGCGCCGTGGGAAGCGCGGACATTAATTAATCAGCTGCACTGCGTGTCTTTCAGGATCAAAGGTTTTCGCGGTAGCGGGATGCGTCGTGTTGATGGCGACCATGCCCGACAGTTGCAATTCGTGGCAAAAATGCAGGAATAAAACAATGAACAAGAAGATTCATTCCCTGGCCTTGTTGGTCAATCTGGGGATTTATGGGGTAGCACAGGCACAAGAGCCGACCGATACTCCTGTTTCACATGACGATACCATTGTCGTTACCGCCGCCGAGCAGAACTTGCAGGCGCCTGGCGTTTCGACCATTACCGCAGATGAAATCCGCAAAAACCCGGTTGCCCGCGATGTATCGGAGATCATTCGTACCATGCCTGGCGTTAACCTGACCGGTAACTCCACCAGTGGTCAGCGTGGTAATAACCGCCAGATTGATATTCGCGGCATGGGTCCGGAAAACACGCTGATTTTGATTGACGGCAAGCCGGTAAGCAGCCGTAACTCTGTGCGTCAGGGCTGGCGTGGCGAGCGCGATACCCGTGGTGATACCTCCTGGGTGCCGCCTGAAATGATTGAACGTATTGAAGTGCTGCGTGGTCCGGCAGCTGCGCGTTATGGCAACGGCGCGGCGGGCGGCGTGGTTAACATCATTACCAAAAAAGGCAGCGGTGAGTGGCACGGCTCCTGGGATGCTTATTTCAATGCGCCAGAACATAAAGAGGAAGGTGCCACCAAACGCACCAACTTCAGCCTGACCGGTCCGCTGGGCGACGAATTCAGCTTCCGCTTGTATGGCAACCTCGACAAAACCCAGGCTGACGCGTGGGATATCAACCAGGGCCATCAGTCCGCGCGTGCCGGAACGTATGCCACGACGTTACCAGCCGGGCGCGAAGGGGTGATCAACAAAGATATTAATGGCGTGGTGCGCTGGGACTTCGCGCCTCTGCAGTCACTCGAACTGGAAGCGGGCTACAGCCGCCAGGGTAACCTGTATGCGGGTGATACGCAGAACACCAACTCTGACGCTTACACTCGATCGAAATATGGCGATGAAACCAACCGCCTGTATCGCCAGAACTACTCGCTGACCTGGAACGGTGGCTGGGATAACGGCGTGACCACCAGCAACTGGGTGCAGTACGAACACACCCGTAACTCGCGTATTCCGGAAGGTCTGGCGGGCGGTACCGAAGGGAAATTTAACGAAAAAGCGGCACAGGATTTTGTCGATATCGATCTTGATGACGTGATGCTGCACAGCGAAGTTAACCTGCCGATTGATTTCCTCGTAAACCAAACGCTGACGCTGGGTACAGAGTGGAATCAGCAACGGATGAAGGACTTAAGTTCCAACACCCAGGCGCTGACCGGGACGAATACCGGCGGTGCTATTGATGGTGTGAGTGCCACCGACCGTAGCCCGTATTCAAAAGCAGAAATTTTCTCGCTGTTTGCCGAAAACAATATGGAGCTGACTGACAGCACCATCGTAACGCCGGGGCTGCGTTTCGATCATCACAGTATTGTCGGCAATAACTGGAGCCCGGCGCTGAACATATCGCAAGGTTTAGGCGATGACTTCACGCTGAAAATGGGCATCGCCCGCGCCTATAAAGCGCCGAGCCTGTACCAGACTAACCCAAACTACATTCTCTACAGTAAAGGTCAGGGCTGCTATGCCAGCGCGGGCGGCTGCTATCTGCAAGGTAACGATGACCTGAAAGCAGAAACCAGCATCAACAAGGAGATTGGTCTGGAGTTCAAACGCGACGGTTGGCTGGCGGGCGTGACCTGGTTCCGTAACGATTATCGCAATAAGATTGAAGCGGGCTATGTAGCTGTAGGGCAAAACGCAGTCGGCACCGATCTCTATCAGTGGGATAACGTGCCGAAAGCGGTGGTTGAAGGTCTGGAAGGATCGTTAAACGTACCGGTTAGCGAAACGGTGATGTGGACCAATAACATCACTTATATGCTGAAGAGTGAAAACAAAACCACGGGCGACCGTTTGTCGATCATCCCGGAGTATACGTTGAACTCAACGCTGAGCTGGCAGGCACGGGAAGATTTGTCGATGCAAACGACCTTCACCTGGTACGGCAAACAGCAGCCGAAGAAGTACAACTATAAAGGTCAGTCAGCGGTTGGACCGGAAACCAAAGAAATCAGTCCGTACAGCATTGTTGGCCTGAGCGCGACCTAGGATGTGACCAAGAATGTCAGTCTGACCGGCGGCGTGGACAACCTGTTCGACAAACGTTTGTGGCGTGCGGGTAATGCCCAGACCACGGGCGATCTGGCAGGAGCCAACTATATCGCAGGTGCCGGGGCGTATACCTATAACGAGCCGGGACGTACGTGGTATATGAGCATTAATACTCACTTCTGAAGCTAACGTCAGATTGTTGACAAAGTGCGCGTAGTTCATGCCGGATGCGGCGTGAACGCCTTATCCGGCCTACAAAAATCTTGCCAATTCAATATATTGCAGGACCACGTAGGCCTGATAAGCGTAGCGCATCAGGTAGTTTTGCGTTTGTCATCATTCTCTAATATGGTTGACATGAAAACTACGCATACCTCCCTCCCCTTTGCAGGACATACGCTGCATTTTGTTGAGTTTGATCCGGCGAGTTTTCGCGAGCAGGATTTACTCTGGCTGCCGCACTACGCACAACTTCAACACGCTGGACGTAAACGTAAAACAGAGCATTTAGCCGGGCGGATCGCTGCA
>ERZ506986.298-NODE-298-length-12666-cov-5.02577_pt1 | contig 12666 bp, 7 predicted proteins | sample MGYA00512885_ERZ506986 | MGnify/ENA metagenome assembly ERZ506986
CATTCTGGATTTATCACCAGCCCTTTACCGATCGCAACAAGTGGCAGGCCAGCGGAAATTGCTTCTTGAGCCTGAGACGGTGTGCGTATTTTACCTGCGGCGATTACCGGCACTCTGCCTGCAATATGATTTAAAATCAATTCAATAGTTCGGGGACCATTTGGCGACTCAACAGGGTAGCTATCGTTAATACTGACCAGCGAGGTATGTATATACGAAATACCGGATGAAATGAGCCGATCAAGGAGTTTATAAGTATCCTCTATCCGCAGTCCCCCTGTTACAGATTCTTCAGGAGATATTCTGTAACCGATAGCAAAGGGCTTTGTCGCATATTCATAGACTACATTTTTTACTTCCTGTAATACGGCCAGCGGGAAGCGCATACGTCCTTCAAGATCTCCTCCCCATCGGTCATTACGCTGGTTAAATAGAGGGGAGAAGAAATTCTGCAGAAGGAATCCGTGCGCACCATGAAGTTCAACGCCATCAAAACCTGCTTTAATCGCCCTTTTTGTGACATCTCCGAATGCTCTAATGGTTTCCTGAATTTCGTTTTCAGTCATTTCCCTGCTTTGTACCACTCTCTTCATAAAGTCACCAGATTTTACGCTTGATGCGCTGGCACTAATAACATCGTAATTTGGCACAAGCTCCGGGATGGCTTTATTACCGGCGTGGAAAATCTGCAAAATAGCCGGAGCACCGCCACTTTTGGCTGCAGCTGCTAACTTTTCAAGGCTGTTAATGAAACGGTCGTCATACGCGGCAAATTCATGAGTAAACCCAATGCCGCTTGGCGTGACATAGGTACATCCTGTTATTACTAAACCAACATTTTGTGAGCGACGTTTATAAAATTCGAGTTCTTGCTCAGAGATGGTTCCATCAGGATTAGCTGACCAGGTTGTCATAGGAGCCATAACGATACGATTACGTAGCTTTATTTTTTCTGTCAGCATAAAAGGAGAAAACAATGATGGGTGTTTATTTGTCATAACAATACCTCAAATGTTTATCTGATTTTAATGCGTATAATCTTAATAAGTTGAGTTGCTACTTTTTGATGCTTTTTTCCTTTAATAGAATTCTTTTTGAGTAATTTTATTATTGTCGTGTAGTCAATAAAGGATAAATGTCAGGGAGATAATGAATCTCCCTGCAAGGTTATTACAAATGTGTTTTGTAAAAAGGAATTAATTTATCGAGCGCCTGTTTCACAGGTTCTGGCTTATCATACAGGTCGTAATGTGAATAACCTTCAACCACGACCAACTCTTTATGTTTTGAGGCTGCACGACCAATAATTTCGCAGCCGTCACGATAGGCACCAAAAGCGCCCACTCTATCGCCTACTACAACCATTAGTGGTTGAGTTAACAGGACTTCTGCAAGATGAAAAGCATCCCAGCCCACGGCAACAGTCTGATGTGAAAATAGCGAACGATTTACCCCATTAGGCGCACAGCCTCGTGGCGAACGATAATATTCTGTTGCTTCAAAAAGGTCTATTTCTGTTAATCCCGCTTCAAGAGCTGCTTCCGGAGAAGAAGGAAGCAAATCATCTACGCGAAGTTTTGCGCCGTTAGCTTCGTCTGTTCTTTGTTGCGCCATTGCTTCGAGTGCTCCGATAGGATTAAACGCTGTAAATCCCTCACGCATAAGACGCCCGTAGTTTGCACCTGTGACAGTACCAATGGCTTTAATCCGACGTTCTGTCATTGCGGCATTAATGGCATATCCACCTCCACCACAAATACCCAGTACACCAATACGCCCGGCATCAACGTAAGGTAAGGTGGTAAGGTAATCAACGACAATGCTGAAGTCTTTTACTCGCATTGTTGGATCTTCCAGATAACGCGGTTCTCCACCGCTGCTTCCCTGAAAACTGGCATTAAAAGCAATGACGATAAAGCCAGCTTTTGCCAGGGCGGCACCATACACACTACCCGATGTCTGTTCTTTGCAGCTTCCAATTGGATGGGCACTGATAATGGCAGGATACTTTTTTTCACTATTAAAATCGTCAGGGAAATAGATATCAGCAGCTATATCCCAGTAAGTGTGTTTTATTGAAACAGTTTTCATTTCAAGCTCCAGGGATTTGCCTAAACAGATTTAAATATCATTTCTATTATCCGCAACTGGCATTCGTGTTCATATCGCGAACGGCGTAATAGTATGACTTGTATTGGTTATCATCAATGGTCTAATATCTATCACAGTGTTAAGTTAAGGTTTACAATGATGAAAATAGAGCCTTCAATTTTGCCTTCCCTTGCCTGGTTTGCGCTGATTGTTCGTGCCGGCAGTTTTTCCAGAGCAGCCTCTGAAATGGGTATTACGCGGGCCGCATTGTCCCAGAATTTAAAATCTCTTGAGGAACGTCTTAACACCAAGCTGATATACCGTACAACCCGCAATATGTCGCTTACTGAGGAAGGACAGCATCTGTATGAAGTGCTGGTGTCGGCTTTGGGGCAAATTGATGATGCGTTGAAAGATGTCGGTGATACCCAACTTGAACCTACAGGACTGTTGAGAATAAATTCCTCCCGTGTTGCAGCAAGGATGCTTGTTGAGCCTCATATTGGCGAGTTTCTTACTCGTTACCCCAAAACAAAGATAGAACTCATTATGGATGACGGTTTATCTAACATTATTGCGGACGGCTGTGATGTGGGCATACGTCTTGAGCAAGGACTGGATGAGCATATGACTGCCATTCCTGTTTCTCCGCTTATTAAACTGGTTACTGTGGCATCGCCAGATTATTTAAAAGAACACGGTATTCCTGAAACTCCTCAGGAATTGAGTAACCATAATTGTCTTCGGTTGCGGCATAAAAGTAGCGGTGCACTCTCAGCATGGGAGTTTTCGAATGTTGTGGGGGGTAATGAAGAGTTCGAAATAGAGGTGTCAGGTAAGTATATTTCTAATGATGACGAAAGCATGATACGAATGGCGCTGAATGGAACGGGTATCATTCAACATCTGGATTTTGCAATCGCTGAACATATCAATGCGGGCAAGTTACAGCCGATTCTTGAGGATTGGGCCGTTTCATTTCCTGGATTTTATATATATGTTTCATCTCGGGTGAGAATGCCCTCTAAAGTTCGTGCTTTTATTGATTTTATGGTGGAGAAAAGAGTAAAAATAGAAAGTTAATGATGTGTGTCAGAATATCGGTAAGAAGAATGGCGCAATCGTGAGAATACGTTTATTCATAATAAATCTCCTGAAAGTTTAGAATTATTTTCGATACAGCCAGATTATCATTGTTACTAATAATGTGGTTAAAATAATAGCATCTATGCCCCCCTTCATGAGTGTCTGTGAAGAGGATGCTTCTACAAGGAAATCGCCAATGCTCAAAGAAAACTTCAACGAACTGCAAATCTTTCTTGTGGTGGCAAGAGAGCGAAGTTTTACCAAAGCAGCGGGCAAACTCGGCGTCTCTCAGTCTGCACTTAGCCATGCAATGAAGGCTCTGGAGGAAAGGCTCAATATCCGCCTCCTGACACGGACTACCCGCAGTGTGGCTCCCACAGAAGCGGGGGAGAGAATCATTGCCTGCCTTGAACCGCGTATTGACGAGCTTGAACAGGAACTGGAATCACTTATTCAATTGAACGGCACGCCCTCCGGGAATATTCGGTTATCTGCCGGGGAACATGCCGCGCGAAGTCTGGTCTGGCCGAAGCTAAAACCTTTTCTCAGAGAGTATCCCGAAATCAATGTCGAACTGGTGGTGGATAACGGTTTTGTCGATATTGTTGAAGGCCGTTTTGATGCCGGGATACGACTGGGTGAAAATGTTGATAAAGATATGGTTGCAGTCAGGATTGGACCAGATATGCGGATGGCTGTGGTGGGAGCTCCGGCGTATTTTGCTGCAAACCCTGCGCCTGAAACGCCTCATGAGCTACAAAATCATCGCTGCATCAACATGCGTTTGCCAACTGCCGGTGGGCTTTACCACTGGGAGTTCGAGCGAGAAGGGAAACCGCTTCGCGTTAAGGTTGATGGGCAACTGACGTGTAGTCCATTGCCAGAAAGAATTGATGCCGCGTTATCAGGGTTTGGGATCGCTTGTGTCCCTGAAGACATGGTTCAGGAGTATATAAAGTCAGGCAAGCTTATTCAGGTGTTACAGGAGTGGTGTCCAACTTTTCCTGGGTATTATCTTTACTACCCCAGCCGCAAGCAGCATCCGCCAGCTTTTGCGCTGTTGATCGATGCGCTTCGCTACACCGAATAACGGGTCCTTTATCCTGGACCCGTTTGGGTATTAGCGGCCTACGCGTGCCTGATGTTCAGGCGAGTAACGTTCACCGACGATTTTAATTGTTTCCAGCGCCTCGGTTATCTGCTGCGTATCTTTCTGCGAAAGAACAATGTCAGCAGCGGCCAGGTTTTCTTCCAGCCGGTTCAGTTTAGTGGTGCCAGGGATGGGAACAATCCACGGCTTTTGTGCTAATAGCCATGCCAGTGCGATTTGTGCAGACGTTACCCCTTTATCTGCAGCCAGTTCACCTAACAAGGTGACCAGTTTTTCATTGGCTTCAATGGCTTGTGCTGCGAAACGCGGTACGGTGCTGCGGTAATCATCTTTGCCGAAAGTGGTTCCCGGCTTAATCGCCCCTGTCAGGAAACCTTTACCTAGTGGGCTGAAGGGGACAAAACCAATTCCCAGTTCCTCCAGCAACGGCAGAATTTCCTGTTCAGGCTCACGCCACCACATGGAATATTCGCTTTGCAGGGCGGTGACAGGTTGTACCGCATGTGCACGACGAATGGTTTGTGCTCCTGCTTCAGACAGGCCGAAATGTTTGACCTTACCTTCTGCGATGAGGTCTTTCACCGTTCCTGCAACATCTTCAATAGGAACATCTGGATCAACACGGTGTTGATACAGCAGGTCAATAACATCTGTTTTCAGACGACGTAATGATCCTTCAACGGCTTCACGGATATGTTCCGGACGGCTGTTTAAAATCTGCTGCTTATTATCATCGCCGAAGGTAAAACCGAATTTAGTGGCAATTACCACGCGGTCACGAAACGGTTTTAAGGCTTCGCCGACCACTTCTTCATTCAGATACGGACCATACACTTCGGCGGTATCGAAGAAGGTGACACCACGTTCAACCGCAGCACGAATAAGTTCGATAGCCTGACGGGTATCGGTCGCCGGGCCGTAGCCGTGGCTTAAGCCCATGCAACCGAGCCCAAGGGCGGAGACTTCGAGTCCGGATTTACCCAGATAACGTTTTTGCATTGAATGAATACCTCTTTTATCGCGGCTTAAACATCAAGTTTGCGGCCAGTCAGCCATTCCACCATTGCGGGATCGCGGTGAGAGAAGAACGCGCTGGTTGCGGTATCCAGGGCGGTAATTTGCAGCATATCTTCAGGGCTGAGTTCAAAATCGAGAATGTTGATGTTCTCTTCCATGCGTTCTTTTCGCACTGATTTTGCCAGTGAAACAATGCCTCGTTGGTAGATCCAGCGCAGAACAACCTGGCCCACGCTTTTGCCATACTTCTCGCCAATTGCCGTGAGAACAGGATGCTGGAACAGACCATTTTTCCCTTCCGCAAACGGTGCCCAGGCTTCTGGCTGAATGCCACGACTTTGCATCCAGGGAACGGCCTGTAGCTGCTGATTGAAAGGGTTAACTTCAACCTGGTTTACCGCCGGAACGACGTTATTAAAAGCGATAAGGTCTGCCAGTCGGTCAGGATGGAAGTTACTGACGCCAATAGCGCGAATTTTACCGGCCTGTTGCAGCTCTTCCATGGCACGCCAGGCTCCGTGGACATCGCCATATGGCTGGTGAATCAAGTACAGGTCAACGTAATCAAGTTGCAGTCGATTCAGAGAGCGTTCGAACTGGGCTTTGGCCCCTTCGTAACTGGTATCCTGCAACCAGAGTTTCGTGGTGACAAAGAGTTCGTTACGGGCGATACCGCTTTGTTTCAGTGCGTTCCCGACCTGGATTTCATTTTGATAAGAGGCGGCGGTGTCAATCAGTCGATAACCGCTGTTAATAGCGTCAATGACCGCTCTTTCGCATTCGGCGGCATCGGTCATCTGAAATACACCAAAGCCCAACAGGGGCATTTCAATACCGTTGTTCAGTTTTACTTTTTGCATGGTGTTATCCTTCCGTTATCGTTCATGAGAAGCATAACGTAAAGGGAAGAGCTCGATTAGACGGCAGGATTTGTCAGGGGTTATGAACAAAATTCATAAATCTGTTTGAGGGTTGAGATTAGTCGTGCAAGTTCGATATCCCCGGAATTTACAGTCCGATGAATAAAAATGAATGTCCATAAAAAATATATTGGTTTATCCCGGCGTATATACTTACTTCGACGTACTCCCAATAGCAGTTAATTAAAGACGGGTCATTATTATTCACTCTGGATAATGAATTATTCACTGCCCGCAGAGTAAGAAATATAACTTAAGTATCTATTTAATGACTTGCACAAAAAGCTAAATTTTTACCCATAAATAAAAATATAATCCCGCGCCCAACCACCTGATGAGTGGCTACAGACACTGGATATATTAGGTGGCGGTGTACTTTCTTACATAAAGGTATTTCCTTTTCTGTGGAAAAGGAAACCGGGAAATCCCCGGTTTTTCTGACAAGCAGACGCCATTATTTGTGTCTGCCTATGTTCGTTAATTCGTTCATCAGGAAATTATCTCAATGTCACATTATAAAACAGACAATAAACAGCCACGATTTCGTTATTCAGTTCTGGCCCGCTGCGTGGCGTGGGCAAATATCTCTGTTCAGGTTCTTTTTCCACTCGCAGTCACCTTTACGCCAGTAATGGCAGCACGTGCGCAGCATGCGGTTCAGCCACGGTTGAGCATGGAAAATACTACGGTAACTGCTAATAATAACGTGGAGAAAAATGTCGCGTCGCTTGCCGCTAATGCCGGGACATTTTTAAGCAGTCAGCCAGATAGCGATGCGACACGTAACTTTATTACCGGAATGGCCACCGCTAAAGCTAACCAGGAAATTCAGGAGTGGCTCGGGAAATACGGTACTGCGCGCGTCAAACTGAATGTCGATAAAAATTTCTCGCTGAAGGACTCTTCGCTGGAAATGCTTTATCCGATTTATGATACACCGACAAATATGTTGTTCACTCAGGGGGCAATACATCGTACCGACGATCGTACTCAGTCAAATATTGGTTTTGGCTGGCGTCATTTTTCAGAAAATGACTGGATGGCGGGGGTGAATACTTTTATCGATCATGATTTATCCCGTAGTCATACCCGCATTGGTGTTGGTGCGGAATACTGGCGTGATTATTTGAAACTGAGCGCCAATGGTTATATCCGGGCTTCTGGCTGGAAAAAATCGCCGGATGTTGAGGATTATCAGGAACGCCCGGCGAATGGCTGGGATATTCGTGCTGAGGGCTATTTACCTGCCTGGCCGCAGCTTGGCGCAAGCCTCATGTATGAACAGTATTATGGCGATGAAGTCGGGCTGTTTGGTAAAGATAAACGCCAGAAAGATCCACATGCGATTACCGCTGAAGTGAATTACACGCCAGTGCCTCTTCTGACCCTGAGTGCCGGGCATAAGCAGGGCAAGAGTGGTGAGAATGACACTCGCTTTGGCCTGGAAGTTAATTATCGGATTGGCGAACCTCTGGAAAAACAACTCGATACAGACAGCATTCGCGAGCGTCGAATGCTGGCAGGCAGCCGCTATGACCTGGTTGAGCGTAATAACAATATCGTTCTTGAGTATCGCAAATCTGAAGTGATCCGTATTGCTCTGCCTGAGCGTATTGAAGGCAAGGGCGGCCAGACGGTTTCCCTGGGGCTTGTGGTCAGCAAAGCAACTCACGGTCTGAAAAATGTGCAATGGGAAGCGCCGTCTTTGCTGGCCGCAGGCGGAAAAATTACGGGGCAGGGCAATCAGTGGCAAGTGACGCTCCCGGCTTATCAGGCAGGCAAAGACAATTATTATGCGATTTCAGCGATTGCCTACGATAACAAAGGCAATGCCTCGAAACGTGTGCAGACAGAAGTGGTTATTAGCGGAGCTGGTATGAGCGCCGATCGTACGGCGTTAACGCTTGACGGTCAGAGCCGTATTCAAATGCTTGCTAACGGTAATGAGCAAAAGCCGCTGGTGCTGTCTCTGCGCGACGCCGAGGGTCAGCCAGTCACGGGCATGAAAGATCAGATCAAGACTGAACTAACCTTCAAACCGGCTGGAAATATTGTGACTCGTACCCTGAAGGCCACTAAATCACAGGCAAAGCCAACACTGGGTGAGTTCACCGAAACTGAATCAGGGGTGTATCAGTCTGTCTTTACTACCGGAACGCAGTCAGGTGAGGCAACGATTACTGTTAGCGTTGATGACATGAGCAAAACTGTCACTGCAGAACTGCGGGCCACGATGATGGATGTGGCAAACTCCACCCTGAGCGCTAACGAGCCGTCAGGTGATGTGGTTGCTGATGGTCAGCAAGCCTACACGCTGACACTGACAGCGGTGGACTCCGAGGGTAATCCGGTGACGGGAGAAGCCAGCCGCCTGCGACTTGTTCCGCAAGACACTAATGGTGTAACCGTTGGTGCCATTTCGGAAATAAAACCAGGGGTTTACAGCGCCACGGTTTCTTCGACCCGTGCCGGGAACGTTGTTGTGCGTGCCTTCAGCGAGCAGTATCAGCTGGGCACGTTACAACAAACGCTGAAGTTTGTTGCCGGGCCGCTTGATGCAGCACATTCGTCCATCACCCTGAATCCTGATAAACCGGTGGTTGGCGGTACAGTTACGGCAATCTGGACGGCAAAAGATGCTAATGACAACCCTGTAACTGGCCTCAATCCGGATGCACCGTCATTATCGGGCGCAGCTGCTGCTGGTTCTACGGCATCAGGCTGGACGGATAATGGCGACGGGACCTGGATTGCGCAGATTTCTCTCGGCACTACGGCGGGTGAATTAGACGTTATGCCGAAGCTCAATGGGCAGGACGCGGCAGCGAATGCGGCAAAAGTAACCGTGGTGGCTGATGCATTATCTTCAAACCAGTCGAAAGTCTCTGTCGCAGAAGATCACGTAAAAGCCGGTGAAAGCACAACCGTAACGCTGGTGGCGAAAGATGCGCATGGCAACGCTATCAGTGGTCTTTCGTTGTCGGCAAGTTTGACGGGGACCGCCTCTGAAGGGGCGACCGTTTCCAGTTGGACCGAAAAAGGTGACGGTTCCTATGTTGCTACGTTAACTACAGGCGGAAAGACGGGCGAGCTTCGTGTCATGCCGCTCTTCAACGGCCAGCCTGCAGCCACCGAAGCCGCGCAGCTGACTGTTATTGCCGGAGAGATGTCATCAGCGAACTCTACGCTTGTTGCGGACAATAAAACTCCAACGGTTAAAACGACGACGGAACTCACCTTCACCGTGAAGGATGCGTACGGGAATCCGGTCACCGGGCTGAAGCCAGATGCACCAGTGTTTAGTGGTGCCGCCAGCACGGGGAGTGAGCGTCCTTCAGCAGGAAACTGGACAGAGAAAGGTAATGGGGTCTACGTGTCGACCTTAACGCTGGGATCTGCCGCGGGTCAGTTGTCTGTGATGCCGCGAGTGAACGGCCAAAATGCCGTTGCTCAGCCACTGGTGCTGAATGTTGCAGGTGACGCATCTAAGGCTGAGATTCGTGATATGACAGTGAAGGTTAATAACCAACTGGCTAATGGACAGTCTGCTAACCAGATAACCCTGACCGTCGTGGACAGCTATGGTAACCCGTTGCAGGGGCAAGAAGTTACGCTGACTTTACCGCAGGGTGTGACCAGCAAGACGGGGAATACAGTAACAACCAATGCGGCAGGGAAAGTGGACATTGAGCTTATGTCAACGGTTGCGGGAGAACACAATATTTCCGCTTCGGTGAATGGTGCTCAGAAGACGGTCACGGTGAAATTCAACGCGGATGCCAGCACCGGTCAGGCAAACCTGCAGGTAGACACCGCCGTTCAAAAAGTGGCAAACGGCAAAGATGCCTTTACGCTGACGGCGAACGTTGAGGATAAAAATGGTAACCCTGTTCCAGGGAGCCTGGTGACCTTTAATCTGCCCCGGGGTGTCAAGCCGCTTACAGGCGATAATGTGTGGGTGAAAGCCAACGATGAGGGGAAAGCGGAGTTGCAGGTGGTTTCCGTGACTGCCGGAACCTATGAGATCACGGCGTCAGCAGGAAATGACCAGCCTTCGAATGCGCAGTCTGTAACGTTTGTGGCCGATAAGACTACGGCGACCATCTCCAGTATTGAGGTGATTGGCAACCGTGCAGTGGCGGACGGCAAAACCAAACAGACGTATAAAGTTACGGTGACTGATGCCAATAACAACCTGCTGAAAGATAGCGAAGTGACGCTGACTGCCAGCCCGGAAAATTTAGTTCTGACTCCCAATGGGACGGCGACAACGAATGAGCAAGGGCAGGCTATTTTCACCGCCACGACCACTGTCGCAGCGACATATACACTCACGGCGAAAGTGGAACAGGCCGACGGTCAGGAATCGACGAAAACTGCCGAATCTAAATTCGTCGCGGATGATAAAAACGCGGAGCTCGCCGCAACATCTGATGTGCATTCTCTGGTGGCGGATGGGGTAACGACAGCAACACTGACGGTAACCCTGTTCTCGGCAAACAACCCGGTAGGAGGAACCATGTGGGTCGACATTGAGGCTCCGGAAGGGGTGACAGAGGCGGATTATCAGTTCCTGCCGTCGAAAAATGACCATTTCGCGAGCGGGAAAATCACGCGTACATTTAGTACCAACAAGCCAGGTACATACACATTCACATTCAACTCTTTGACATATGGAGGGTATGAAATGAAACCCGTGACTGTGACAATTAACGCCGTTCCTGCAGATACTGAAGGTGCTGAGGAGAAATAAAAACGACGATGTAATAAATAATAATGGCGTTGACATGCGCAGCGCCATTATTTACTGAATACCTACCCTGGCACCGATTAGACGGTGGCAGGGTAGGGTAAATCTTATGTGATGGAGTTACAGGCTAAACCGGGCGAACGGGGATAAAAATTTCGCAAACAATGTTATTGCTATCAATTTCGACGAAGTTTTCATTGTAATAAAATCGCTCAATATCACTGCCGTTCACTCTGGCTAACCCCCTGGCAGGTAATTCCATCAGATAGAGGTTTCGCGCCCATTCAGGGTAGTGCTCCCACTCACCTTCATAGCGGAAAGAGGCATACAGTCCTCGGTTAATTGTCCACTCTTTCGGCATCTCTGAATCGGTTTGTTTGCATACCGTACCGGCAAAAGTTTCAACTGTGAGCAAATCGACCGATTTTGTTGATGGTTCGAACGTGGAGACGAAATAGATATCCGTCTTAAAATTCTTCATACATCTGACTAAATGATGACGTCGCAGTTTGACTTCTTCATCCGGTAATTTATTCGACACTTCAATATCATATTTAAATGAATTGCCAAAAATAGGTGTCTCAGGAAAGTTGACTAATCTACACTCCGTCTTTTGCTGTTGACGTATTAAAAAAGAAGGGAAGATATTTGCGAGATCCCAATAATCACGGTGGCGGTATTCACGGGGAGAGCAGCCGAATAACTTTTTAAATTCGCGGCTGAATGACTGCTGTGAATCAAAATGCAAAGAGAGTGCAATATCAAGCATAGATTTCGCGGAGAGCCGGACAAGAATGGCGGCACGACAAAGCCTTCGTTTGCGAATGTATTCTCCCAAAGGCACATGCATGAAATTTCGGAACAGAAGCTGGATGTTGCGTCTGCTGTAGCCAGATTTCTGTGCGATATCTTCGATTGAAATAGGGTGCTCAAGATTGCACTCAATCCACTCCAGGAGCTGCTGTAGAATCTTCTGCCTGATCATCACATACTCCGTTAATTCTTTGTCATATCGCACATTTTCGTTATGTCCTGGGCCCTAAGTGTATCAAAAACAGCAAGTCCCAAGGCAAAAGCACTGATAGCGTCTGCTTCATTGCCCCAAAAATAGAGAGGTTTCAGTCCTACATTATTAATGAATTTTTTGCATAAGTGATATCAAAATCCACATACTAATTTGAGGTTACGTTTTAACGTAGACTCATTGTTCATACCTAATGGAGGGACTGACAGTGGAATTTTCCGTATTAAGTAACAATCTGAAAATGCCGATGATGGGATTTGGTGTTTTTCAGGTTACCGATAAAGACGTGTGCAAACAGTCAGTGTTGAATGCTATCCGCACGGGTTATCGACTCATCGACACTGCAGCGGTATACGGTAATGAAGATGCCGTCGGTGAAGCCGTTCGTGAAGCCATATCTGAAGGTTTATGTACCCGAGAAGAGTTATTTATAACGTCTAAATTGTGGGTGCAGGATATGTTGAATCAGGATATTGCAGCAGCAGGTATTGAAGCATCATTAAAAAAATCGGGGCTAGAATACTTCGATCTCTATTTATTGCACCAGGCCATGCGCGATTATTTTAGTGCGTGGCGTGCACTCGAAGATGCCTATGAAGAGGGCAAATTAAAAGCGATTGGGGTTTCCAATTTCTACCCTCATGTTCTGGCGAACTTTTGTGAAACG
>ERZ506986.303-NODE-303-length-12438-cov-14.5676_pt1 | contig 12438 bp, 9 predicted proteins | sample MGYA00512885_ERZ506986 | MGnify/ENA metagenome assembly ERZ506986
CGCCGTGCCATTGCCGAAGCCACCGAAGCGGGTCTGCTTGGCAAAAACATTATGGGAACAGGTTTTGATTTCGAACTGTTCGTCCATACCGGGGCAGGGCGCTACATCTGCGGTGAAGAAACAGCGTTAATCAACTCCCTGGAAGGGCGTCGCGCTAACCCACGCTCGAAACCGCCCTTCCCGGCAACCTCCGGTGCATGGGGTAAACCAACCTGCGTTAACAACGTCGAAACCCTGTGTAACGTTCCGGCGATCCTCGCTAACGGCGTGGAGTGGTATCAGAACATCTCGAAAAGTAAAGATGCTGGCACCAAGCTGATGGGCTTCTCCGGTCGGGTGAAAAATCCGGGTCTGTGGGAACTGCCGTTCGGCACCACCGCACGCGAGATCCTCGAAGACTACGCCGGTGGTATGCGTGACGGTCTGAAATTCAAAGCCTGGCAGCCAGGCGGCGCGGGGACTGACTTCCTGACCGAAGCGCACCTTGACCTGCCGATGGAATTCGAAAGTATCGGTAAAGCGGGAAGCCGTCTGGGTACGGCGCTGGCGATGGCGGTTGACCACGAGATCAACATGGTGTCGCTGGTGCGTAACCTGGAAGAGTTTTTCGCCCGTGAGTCCTGCGGCTGGTGTACGCCATGCCGCGACGGTCTGCCGTGGAGCGTGAAAATTCTGCGTGCGCTGGAGCGTGGCGAAGGCCAGCCGGGCGATATCGAAACACTTGAGCAACTGTGTCGATTCTTAGGCCCGGGTAAAACTTTCTGTGCCCACGCACCTGGTGCAGTGGAGCCGTTACAGAGCGCCATCAAATATTTCCGCGAAGAATTTGAGGCGGGAATCAAACAGCCGTTCAGCAATACCCATTTGATTAATGGGATTCAGCCGAACCTGCTGAAAGAGCGCTGGTAACCGAATTTCGATTAACGCTCAGTCTCTGACTGAGAAAACTGGAAGCATGCTAATGGCTACAATTCATGTAGACGGCAAAGAATACGAGGTCAACGGAGCGGACAACCTGCTGGAAGCTTGTCTGTCTCTGGGCCTTGATATTCCTTACTTTTGCTGGCATCCGGCGCTGGGAAGCGTCGGTGCTTGCCGCCAGTGTGCGGTGAAGCAATACCAAAACGCGGAAGACACGCGTGGTCGCCTGGTGATGTCCTGTATGACACCGGCTTCCGATGGCACCTTTATTTCCATTGACGACGAAGAAGCGAAACAGTTCCGTGAAAGTGTGGTCGAGTGGTTAATGACCAACCACCCGCACGACTGTCCAGTATGTGAAGAAGGCGGTAACTGCCATCTTCAGGATATGACCGTGATGACCGGACACAGCTTCCGTCGCTACCGTTTCACTAAACGTACCCACCGTAATCAGGATTTGGGGCCATTCATCTCTCACGAAATGAACCGCTGCATCGCCTGCTACCGCTGTGTGCGTTACTACAAAGATTACGCTGACGGTACGGACCTGGGCGTTTACGGTGCGCACGACAACGTCTACTTCGGTCGCCCGGAAGACGGCACGCTGGAAAGCGAATTTTCCGGTAACCTGGTCGAAATTTGCCCGACCGGCGTATTCACCGACAAAACGCACTCCGAGCGTTACAACCGTAAATGGGATATGCAGTTTGCGCCGAGCATCTGCCAGCAATGTTCCATCGGCTGTAACATCAGCCCCGGCGAGCGTTATGGCGAACTGCGTCGTATCGAAAACCGTTACAACGGTACGGTAAACCACTACTTCCTCTGCGACCGTGGTCGTTTCGGTTACGGTTACGTCAACCTGAAAGATCGTCCGCGTCAGCCAGTACAGCGTCGTGGCGATGATTTCATTACCCTCAACGCCGAACAGGCAATGCAGGGCGCAGCAGATATTCTGCGTCAGTCGAAGAAAGTCATCGGTATTGGTTCTCCGCGTGCCAGCGTGGAAAGCAACTTTGCGCTGCGTGAGCTGGTGGGCGAAGAAAACTTCTATACCGGTATCGCTCACGGTGAGCAGGAATGTCTGCAACTGGCGCTGAAAGTACTGCGTGAAGGCGGCATTTATACGCCGGCACTGCGCGAAATCGAATCTTACGATGCGGTACTGGTGCTGGGCGAAGACGTTACCCAGACCGGCGCGCGCGTTGCGCTGGCGGTGCGCCAGGCGGTAAAAGGTAAAGCGCGCGAAATGGCGGCAGCACAGAAAGTGGCTGACTGGCAGATTGCGGCAATCCTCAACATCGGTCAACGTGCGAAGCATCCGCTGTTTGTTACCAACGTTGATGACACCCGTCTGGATGATATCGCGGCGTGGACTTACCGCGCACCGGTTGAAGATCAGGCGCGTTTAGGTTTTGCCATCGCCCATGCGCTGGACAACTCCGCACCGGCAGTTGACGGCATAGAGCCTGAGCTGCAAAGCAAAATCGACGTCATCGTGCAGGCACTGGCTGGTGCGAAGAAACCGTTGATTATCTCCGGGACGAACGCTGGTAGCGCTGAAGTGATTCAGGCTGCGGCTAACGTGGCGAAAGCCCTGAAAGGTCGCGGCGCTGACGTCGGTATCACCATGATTGCCCGTTCCGTCAACAGCATGGGGCTGGGCATTATAGGCGGTGGATCGCTTGAAGAAGCGTTAACTGAACTGGAAACCGGACGCGCCGACGCGGTGGTGGTGCTGGAAAACGATCTGCATCGTCACGCTTCCGCTACCCGCGTGAATGCTGCGCTGGCTAAAGCGCCGCTGGTGATGGTGGTTGACCATCAACGCACAGCGATTATGGAAAACGCTCATCTGGTACTTTCCGCCGCCAGCTTTGCTGAAAGCGACGGTACGGTGATCAACAACGAAGGCCGCGCCCAACGTTTCTTCCAGGTTTACGATCCGGCTTATTACGACAGCCAAACTGTCATGCTGGAAAGCTGGCGCTGGCTGCACTCGCTGCATAGCACCCTGCTGAGCCGTGAAGTGGACTGGACGCAGCTCGACCACGTGATTGACGCTGTTGTGGCGAAAATCCCGGAACTGGCAGGTATCAAAGATGCTGCGCCGGATGCGACATTCCGTATTCGTGGGCAGAAACTGGCCCGTGAACCGCATCGCTATAGCGGTCGTACCGCCATGCGCGCCAATATCAGCGTTCATGAGCCGCGTCAGCCGCAGGATATTGACACTATGTTCACCTTCTCGATGGAAGGTAACAACCAGCCGACCGCGCACCGTTCGCAAGTGCCGTTTGCCTGGGCGCCAGGCTGGAACTCCCCGCAGGCGTGGAACAAATTCCAGGACGAAGTGGGCGGCAAACTGCGTTTTGGCGATCCGGGCGTGCGTCTGTTTGAAACCAGCGAAAACGGTCTGGATTACTTCACCAGCGTACCGGCACGCTTCCAGCCGCAGGACGGGAAATGGCGTATCGCGCCGTACTACCACCTGTTTGGCAGCGATGAATTGTCACAGCGTGCTCCGGTCTTCCAGAGCCGTATGCCGCAGCCGTACATCAAACTCAACCCAGCGGATGCCGCGAAGTTGGGTGTGAACGCAGGTACACGCGTCTCCTTTAGTTACGATGGCAACACGGTCACGCTGCCGGTTGAAATCGCCGAAGGGCTGACAGCAGGGCAGGTGGGCTTGCCGATGGGTATGTCCGGCATTGCTCCGGTGCTGGCTGGCGCGCATCTTGAGGATCTCAAGGAGGCACAACAATGAGTTGGATATCACCGGAACTGATTGAGATCCTGCTGACCGTCCTTAAAGCGGTGGTGATCCTGCTGGTGGTAGTCACCTGTGGGGCATTCATGAGCTTTGGCGAACGTCGCCTGCTGGGTCTGTTCCAGAACCGTTATGGACCTAACCGTGTTGGCTGGGGCGGTTCGCTCCAGCTGGTTGCGGACATGATCAAAATGTTCTTTAAAGAAGACTGGATCCCGAAATTCTCGGATCGTGTCATCTTTACCCTGGCACCGATGATTGCCTTTACCTCGCTGCTGCTGGCCTTTGCAATTGTGCCAGTCAGTCCGGGTTGGGTGGTTGCCGACCTGAACATCGGGATTTTGTTCTTCCTGATGATGGCAGGTCTGGCGGTTTACGCGGTGCTGTTTGCGGGCTGGTCAAGTAACAACAAATACTCGCTGCTGGGGGCGATGCGTGCTTCTGCGCAGACCCTGAGCTACGAAGTGTTCCTCGGGCTTTCCCTGATGGGCGTGGTGGCGCAGGCCGGTTCATTCAACATGACCGACATCGTCAACAGCCAGGCGCATGTGTGGAACGTCATCCCGCAATTCTTTGGTTTTATTACCTTTGCCATCGCGGGCGTGGCGGTGTGTCACCGTCACCCGTTTGACCAGCCGGAAGCCGAGCAGGAACTGGCGGATGGTTACCACATTGAATATTCCGGTATGAAGTTCGGTCTGTTCTTCGTGGGCGAATACATCGGGATTGTGACCATCTCTGCACTGATGGTGACGCTGTTCTTCGGTGGCTGGCAAGGCCCGTTGTTACCGCCATTCATCTGGTTCGCGCTGAAAACCGCGTTCTTTATGATGATGTTCATTTTGATTCGTGCGTCGTTACCGCGTCCGCGTTATGACCAGGTAATGTCCTTCGGCTGGAAAATCTGCCTGCCGCTGACGCTGATCAACTTGCTGGTAACGGCGGCTGTCATTCTCTGGCAGGCGCAATAAGGGGCAATAAGACCATGACCTTAAAAGAATTGTTAGTAGGTTTCGGTACCCAGGTTCGTAGTATCTGGATGATCGGCCTGCACGCGTTCGCCAAACGCGAAACGCGAATGTACCCGGAAGAGCCGGTCTATCTGCCGCCCCGTTATCGTGGTCGTATCGTTCTGACCCGCGATCCGGACGGCGAAGAGCGTTGCGTAGCCTGTAACCTCTGCGCGGTAGCCTGCCCGGTCGGCTGTATCTCGCTGCAAAAAGCAGAAACCAAAGACGGTCGCTGGTATCCGGAATTTTTCCGCATCAACTTCTCACGCTGCATTTTCTGTGGTCTGTGCGAAGAAGCCTGTCCGACCACGGCGATTCAGTTAACCCCGGATTTCGAAATGGGGGAATACAAGCGCCAGGATCTGGTTTACGAGAAAGAGGATCTGCTGATCTCCGGTCCGGGCAAATACCCGGAATATAACTTCTACCGGATGGCAGGTATGGCAATCGACGGCAAAGATAAGGGCGAAGCAGAGAACGAAGCCAAGCCTATCGACGTCAAGAGCCTGTTACCGTAAGGAGAGGGGCAATGGAGTTCGCTTTTTATATCTGTGGCCTGATAGCCATACTTGCGACCTTGCGAGTGATCACCCATACCAATCCGGTACACGCGCTGCTGTACCTGATTATTTCGCTGCTGGCGATCTCTGGGGTGTTCTTCTCACTGGGCGCTTACTTCGCCGGTGCGCTGGAAATTATCGTCTATGCGGGTGCCATTATGGTGCTGTTCGTGTTCGTGGTGATGATGCTCAACCTGGGCGGTTCAGAAATCGAACAGGAACGCCAGTGGCTGAAACCGCAGGTGTGGATTGGTCCGGCAATTTTGTCAGCCATCATGCTGGTGGTGATTGTTTACGCCATTCTCGGTGTTAACGATCAGGGTATCGACGGTACGCCAATCAGTGCTAAAGCAGTGGGTATTACGCTGTTCGGGCCTTACGTACTGGCGGTGGAATTGGCTTCTATGCTGCTGCTCGCGGGTCTGGTTGTGGCCTTCCACGTTGGTCGTGAAGAGCGTGCGGGTGAAGTGCTGAGCAATCGTAAAGACGACAGCGCGAAAAGAAAAACGGAGGAGCACGCATGATCCCCTTACAACATGGACTGATCCTCGCGGCAATCTTATTCGTTCTTGGCTTAACCGGTCTGGTTATCCGTCGCAATCTGCTGTTTATGCTGATTGGTCTGGAAATCATGATTAACGCCTCCGCGCTGGCCTTTGTGGTCGCCGGAAGCTACTGGGGCCAGACCGACGGTCAGGTGATGTACATTCTCGCCATCAGCCTCGCGGCGGCAGAAGCGAGTATCGGCCTTGCGCTGCTGCTGCAACTTCACCGTCGTCGCCAGAACCTGAACATTGATTCAGTAAGTGAGATGCGCGGATGAACATGCTTGCCTTAACCATTATTTTGCCATTGATTGGCTTCGTCCTGCTGGCGTTCTCCCGTGGGCGCTGGTCTGAAAACGTCTCGGCGATCGTCGGCGTTGGCTCTGTGGGCCTGGCGGCGCTGGTAACTGCCTTTATCGGCGTTGACTTCTTCGCTAACGGTGAGCAGGCATACAGCCAGCCGCTGTGGACGTGGATGTCGGTAGGCGACTTTAACATCGGTTTTAACCTGGTGCTGGACGGCCTGTCGCTGACCATGCTCTCGGTGGTCACTGGTGTGGGTTTCCTTATTCACATGTACGCCTCCTGGTATATGCGCGGTGAAGAGGGCTACTCTCGCTTCTTCGCTTACACCAACCTGTTCATCGCCAGCATGGTAGTTCTGGTGCTTGCCGACAACCTGCTGCTGATGTACCTCGGCTGGGAAGGCGTGGGCCTGTGCTCCTATCTGCTGATCGGTTTCTATTACACCGATCCGAAGAATGGCGCAGCGGCAATGAAAGCGTTCGTCGTGACCCGTGTGGGTGACGTCTTCCTCGCTTTCGCGCTGTTCATTCTTTACAACGAACTGGGCACCCTGAACTTCCGCGAAATGGTGGAACTGGCACCAGCGCACTTTGCTGACGGCAATAACATGCTGATGTGGGCGACGCTGATGCTGCTGGGCGGTGCGGTCGGTAAATCTGCGCAGTTGCCGTTGCAGACATGGCTTGCCGACGCGATGGCGGGCCCGACGCCTGTCTCCGCGCTGATCCACGCCGCAACGATGGTAACCGCGGGTGTCTACCTGATCGCCCGTACCCACGGTCTGTTCCTGATGACGCCGGAAGTTCTGCATCTGGTGGGCATTGTTGGGGCGGTTACGCTGCTGCTGGCCGGTTTTGCGGCGCTGGTACAGACCGACATCAAACGTGTTCTCGCTTACTCTACCATGAGCCAGATTGGCTACATGTTCCTCGCGCTTGGCGTGCAGGCATGGGATGCGGCGATTTTCCACTTGATGACCCACGCGTTCTTTAAAGCGCTGCTGTTCCTGGCATCCGGTTCCGTCATTCTGGCCTGCCATCACGAACAGAACATCTTTAAGATGGGTGGTCTGCGTAAATCTATTCCGCTGGTTTATCTCTGCTTCCTGGTGGGCGGCGCAGCACTGTCGGCACTGCCGCTGGTCACTGCGGGCTTCTTCAGTAAGGATGAGATCCTCGCGGGTGCGATGGCGAATGGACATATCAATCTGATGGTGGCAGGTCTGGTCGGTGCGTTTATGACCTCGCTTTACACCTTCCGTATGATTTTCATCGTCTTCCACGGAAAAGAACAAATTCACGCTCACGCCGTGAAAGGGGTAACTCACAGCCTGCCGCTGATTGTGCTGCTGATCCTTTCCACCTTCGTTGGCGCACTGATTGTACCGCCGCTGCAGGGCGTGCTTCCGCAAACGACGGAGCTGGCGCACGGCAGCATGTTGACCCTGGAAATTACCTCTGGCGTGGTCGCGGTGGTCGGCATTCTGCTGGCTGCCTGGCTGTGGCTGGGTAAACGTACTCTGGTGACCTCCATCGCCAACAGTTCGCCGGGCCGTCTGCTGGGCACCTGGTGGTACAACGCCTGGGGCTTTGACTGGCTGTACGACAAAGTGTTCGTCAAGCCGTTCCTGGGTATTGCCTGGTTGCTGAAACGCGATCCGCTGAACTCAATGATGAACATCCCGGCTGTCCTTTCCCGCTTTGCAGGTAAAGGTCTGCTGTTAAGCGAGAACGGTTATCTGCGCTGGTATGTGGCATCCATGAGCATCGGTGCGGTCGTGGTGCTGGCACTGTTGATGGTACTGCGTTGAGTTAAGGATTGTGGGATTGCCCCTGGGCATATAAGAACGTAGGTCGGATAAGCCGTCTTCGCGGCGCATCCGACACTACCCCCAGTCCGAAGAGAATTTTCTGTCGTGAGAATTCGTTGAAAATCCGGTCCTGACGGGACTTTTACAAGGAATAAAGATCGCCATGTTACTACCCTGGCTAATATTAATTCCCTTTATCGGCGGCTTCCTGTGCTGGCAGACCGAACGCTTTGGCGTCAAGGTGCCGCGCTGGATCGCGCTGGTAACCATGGGATTGACGCTGGCGCTGTCGCTGCAACTGTGGTTGCAGGGCGGTTATTCACTGACGCAATCCGCCGGAATTCCGCAGTGGCAGTCTGAATTCGACATGCCGTGGATCCCGCGTTTTGGTATCTCTATTCATCTCGCCATTGACGGTCTGTCGTTGCTGATGGTCGTGCTGACCGGTCTGCTCGGTGTGCTGGCGGTACTCTGTTCATGGAAAGAGATCGAAAAATATCAGGGCTTCTTCCACCTCAACCTGATGTGGATCCTGGGCGGCGTTATCGGCGTGTTCCTTGCCATCGACATGTTCCTGTTCTTCTTCTTCTGGGAAATGATGCTGGTGCCGATGTACTTCCTGATCGCACTGTGGGGGCATAAAGCCTCTGACGGTAAAACGCGTATCACGGCGGCAACCAAGTTCTTCATTTACACCCAGGCGAGTGGTCTGGTGATGTTGATCGCCATCCAGGCGCTGGTTTTCGTTCACTACAATGCGACCGGCGTCTGGACCTTCAACTATGAAGAGCTGCTGAATACGCCGATGTCTAACGGCGTGGAATATCTGTTGATGCTGGGCTTCTTCATCGCCTTCGCGGTGAAAATGCCGGTGGTTCCGCTGCATGGCTGGTTACCGGATGCGCACTCCCAGGCACCGACCGCCGGTTCCGTTGACCTCGCGGGGATCTTGCTGAAAACCGCCGCTTACGGTCTGTTGCGTTTCTCCTTGCCGCTGTTCCCGAACGCGTCGGCAGAGTTTGCGCCAATCGCCATGTGGCTGGGTGTTATCGGCATCTTCTATGGTGCGTGGATGGCCTTCGCCCAGACCGATATCAAACGTCTGATCGCCTACACCTCGGTTTCCCACATGGGCTTCGTGCTGATTGCTATCTACACCGGCAGCCAGTTGGCCTACCAGGGCGCGGTAATCCAGATGATTGCGCACGGCTTGTCGGCGGCGGGTCTGTTTATTCTTTGTGGTCAGCTTTATGAACGTATCCATACCCGCGACATGCGCATGATGGGCGGTCTGTGGAGCAAAATGAAATGGCTGCCAGCACTGTCGCTGTTCTTTGCGGTGGCAACGCTTGGGATGCCTGGCACCGGTAACTTCGTCGGCGAATTTATGATTCTGTTCGGCAGCTTCCAGGTTGTCCCGGTGATTACCGTTATCTCTACCTTTGGGCTGGTCTTTGCATCTGTTTATTCGCTGGCGATGCTGCATCGCGCTTACTTCGGCAAAGCGAAAAGCCAGATTGCCAGCCAGGAACTGCCAGGGATGTCGCTGCGTGAGCTGTTTATGATCCTGTTGCTGGTGGTGCTGCTGGTACTGCTGGGCTTCTATCCGCAGCCGATTCTGGATACCTCGTACTCCGCGATTGGCAATATCCAGCAGTGGTTTGTTAATTCCGTTACTACTACAAGGCCGTAAATCGCCATGACAATAACTCCACAAAACCTGATCGCACTGCTACCGTTGCTGATCGTCGGCTTGACGGTGGTGGTTGTGATGCTCTCCATTGCGTGGCGACGCAATCATTTCCTCAACGCTACGCTCTCGGTTATTGGGCTTAACGCGGCGCTGGTTTCGCTCTGGTTTGTCGGCCAGGCGGGCGCTATGGACGTTACGCCGCTGATGCGCGTTGATGGTTTCGCCATGCTTTACACCGGGCTGGTATTGTTGGCGAGCCTCGCCACCTGTACTTTCGCCTACCCGTGGCTTGAAGGCTATAACGACAACAAGGACGAGTTCTACCTGTTGGTGTTAATTGCCGCGCTGGGCGGGATCCTGCTGGCGAATGCCAACCATCTGGCGTCTCTGTTCCTCGGTATCGAACTGATCTCTTTGCCGCTGTTTGGCCTGGTCGGTTACGCTTTCCGCCAGAAACGTTCGCTGGAAGCCAGTATCAAATACACCATCCTTTCTGCCGCAGCGTCTTCTTTCCTGCTGTTCGGTATGGCGCTGGTGTATGCGCAGTCTGGCGACCTGTCGTTTGTCGCACTGGGTAAAAAACTCGGCGACGGTATGCTCAACGAGCCGCTGTTGCTGGCAGGTTTTGGCCTGATGATTGTTGGCCTCGGTTTCAAACTCTCTCTGGTGCCGTTCCACCTGTGGACGCCAGACGTATACCAGGGCGCGCCTGCGCCGGTTTCCACTTTCCTGGCGACGGCGAGCAAAATCGCTATCTTCGGCGTGGTGATGCGTTTGTTCCTTTACGCACCGGTGGGTGACAGTGAAGCGATTCGCGTAGTGCTGGCGATTATCGCCTTTGCCTCCATCATCTTCGGTAACCTGATGGCGCTGAGCCAGACCAATATCAAACGTCTGCTCGGTTACTCATCTATCTCTCACCTCGGCTATCTGCTGGTGGCGCTGATTGCGCTGCAAACCGGCGAGATGTCGATGGAAGCGGTAGGGGTTTACCTGGTCGGTTATCTGTTCAGCAGCCTCGGCGCGTTCGGCGTGGTCAGCCTGATGTCCAGCCCGTATCGTGGCCCGGATGCTGATTCCCTGTTCTCTTACCGCGGTCTGTTCTGGCATCGTCCGATCCTCGCGGCAGTGATGACGGTGATGATGCTTTCACTGGCTGGTATCCCAATGACGCTGGGCTTTATCGGTAAGTTCTACGTGCTGGCGGTCGGTGTCCAGGCACACTTGTGGTGGCTGGTGGGTGCCGTAGTTGTCGGTTCGGCAATCGGCCTCTACTACTACCTGCGTGTGGCGGTGAGCTTATACCTTCACGCTCCGGAACAACCGGGTCGCGATGCACCATCAAACTGGCAGTACAGCGCAGGCGGTATCGTGGTGCTGATCTCTGCACTGTTGGTACTGGTGCTGGGTGTATGGCCACAACCGCTGATTAGCATTGTGCGGTTAGCAATGCCGCTGATGTAAACAGTCAGTTTGTAAGTCAGAAAGCCGCCGACATGTTCGGCGGTTTTTTTTGGTGCCCTGACACCATCACCCAACAATAACCGTCAGCGCATGATTCCCTTGTCGCAGCATACGTCGATACGCGCTAATCAGCTTTTCCATATCAAGCATGATCGAAGCAAAGAGTTGCCCCTCTAACTCTTCTGAAAAGGTTACTCCCGGATAAATCTCCATTTCATTGAGTCGCTTAATGGAAAACTGTTTACGCAGCTCACTTCGATCCAGTGATTCCAGTCGGTCGATTGTCGCGGCTAACTCCTGATTCCAGGTCAATCCCAGGAAGCCATCTATGCCATCTTCTAGGCTGTGTTCACCAAGCACGGCGCGACTCAGCGGGTCATTCTTCGCGGGATCAAAAGCAGAGGTGCCTGTCAGCCCAAAGTGTAAAAAATCCCAGCGTTTATCAATATCCAGTCGGCGTAATCCTGAAAGCGTGTCATGTATATTATCCATCAAAGGTTTTTTAGTAGACTCAAGCAGTTGGTTAATCTTTTCTGAGTCAATTTCTGCAAAATAGCCAATCATTCCCATTTATTTTTCCTCCGTTGAGTTTCATGTTTCGCATCTTAAAACAGACGAAAGAAAATAAAATGCGCATGTTGCTTTTTCTGGATCCGCCTCGAGAAATTTTTATTATTTACTGTTGTATAACAAGGTTGTAACTCCATCCACTACCTGAGCCATTTTCTGATAATTTAATCTGTCTGCGATATCACCGGGCAAGTGGTATTGTTTATTACGATAAAAAGCGGTGTCAGTAATCATTACGGCGGGAATATCGTGTTGCCAATAATTAAGGTGATCAGAGAAATCAATACCGGGAATAAAACCTGGGGCATTCATAGAATAAACAGATAAATCCCGGGATGACAACAATGCCGCTTTTACCTGACGAACGGCGTTGATATCCTGCATTCTGCCGACCACGGCAATAAAGTCTCCCCGATCGGGATAAAGCCAGGACATGGCCGGGGATGGGTAATCCTGGCTACCAGGCGTAGAGTCGTAATAACCAATCATCTCCAGCGCTATCATTAATTTCACTGGACGCTCAAGCGAAGCTGCATGTACTGCGCTCCCCATTTCATCGCTACGAAAGAAGGGCGGTTCTTCCGACGCATAGGCGACCAGTTGGACGCCAATCCCTGGAGTCTGCTGCTGTAACAAACGTGCCAGTTCGAGTAATCCTGCCACGCCGCTGGCGTTATCATCCGCGCCCGGCGTATAGGTCAATTGATCGTTTTCATAACTACTGACAGAGTCATAGTGCGCACCAATAATAATCAGCGGTCCATCGGCAGGACCATAATTAGCAACAAT
>ERZ506986.304-NODE-304-length-12420-cov-15.0734_pt1 | contig 12420 bp, 7 predicted proteins | sample MGYA00512885_ERZ506986 | MGnify/ENA metagenome assembly ERZ506986
ACATCAGAACAGCCCCAACGGTTTATCCGAGTAGCTCACCAGCAGGCACTTGGTTTGCTGATAATGCTCAAGCATCATTTTGTGGGTTTCACGGCCAATGCCTGATTGTTTGTAGCCGCCAAACGCCGCATGTGCCGGGTAAGCGTGATAACAGTTGGTCCACACGCGCCCTGCCTGAATGCCGCGCCCCATCTTATAGGCCAGATTACCGTTGCGGCTCCAGACGCCCGCGCCCAGACCATATTGCGTATCGTTCGCCAGCTCCAGCGCTTCTTCCATCGTTTTGAAGGTGGTTACCGCCAGCACCGGGCCAAAAATCTCCTCCTGGAACACGCGCATATTGTTCTGACCAAACAGAATCGTCGGTTCGAGGTAGTAGCCGTCTTTCAGTTCGCCTTCCAGCAGCTTGCGTCGACCGCCGGTGAGCACATCAGCGCCCTCTTTTTTACCGATATCAATGTAGTTGAGGATGGTTTCCAGTTGCCCGTGAGAAACCTGCGCGCCCATTTGCGTCACGCTGTCGAGCGGGTTACCGCTGCGAATGCTTTCGACACGGCGGATGGCGCGTTCCATAAAGCGTTCGTAGATAGACTCCTGCACTAAAGCACGGCTTGGACAGGTGCAAACTTCGCCCTGGTTAAAGGCAAACAGTGCAAAGCCTTCCAGCGCTTTATCGAAAAAGGCATCTTCTTCATCCATCACATCAGCAAAGAAGATATTTGGCGATTTGCCGCCCAGCTCCAGCGTCACCGGAATAATGTTTTGCGTGGCGTATTGCATAATTTGTTGACCCACTTCCGTTGAGCCGGTAAACGCCACTTTGGCGATGCGTTTCGAGGTCGCCAGATATTCGCCAATTTCCCCACCTGCGCCGTTGACCACGTTCACCACGCCCGGCGGCAGTAAATCCCCGACGATTTCCATTAGCAGCAGTACAGAAAGCGGAGTAAGACGTGCGGGTTTCAGCACCACACAGTTGCCAGCCGCCAGCGCGGGCGCCATTTTCCAGCTCGCCATCAGCAGCGGGAAGTTCCACGGGATAATCTGCCCCACCACGCCTAACGGCTCATGGAAATGATAGGCCACGGTTTCGCTATCAATTTCACTGATCCCACCTTCCTGCGCCCGAATACACGAGGCAAAATAGCGAAAATGATCAATCGCCAGCGGCACGTCGGCAGCACTGGTTTCGCGAATGGGTTTGCCGTTATCCCAGGTTTCTGCCGTCGCTAAAAGTTCAAGGTTTTGTTCCATTCGATCGGCAATCTTAAACAGAATCGCCGCGCGATCCTGCACCGAGGTGTGCGCCCATTTATCTTTCACTTTGTGCGCAGCATCCAGCGCCAGATCGATGTCTCGTTTGCCCGAAGACGCCACTTCGCACAGTAGCTGCCCGGTCACCGGCGTCAGGTTCTGGTAATACTCGCCATCGGCAGGCGCTACCCATTCGCCACCGATAAAGTTGTCGTAGCGGGCTTTTAATTTGAGGGGGAAACCATACTCGCCGGGCTTAATCTGTGCTGAAGGGGGATTATTGGTCATGATCGTCTCCTTGCTGTGTGAGGTATAACAAGGGTAGACGTGACTGGCGAAATCTTCGCCAGTCGGTAACAGCTTTACGACGGCTATCACGAATTTACGGGCAAAAGCTACAGCGGGTAGTGTGCGACGTACACTGCTTGCTGGTTATTAATTCTTTTCTCTTGCGCGAATCCTTCTTTAACAATTGTCCGTAAATCGGTCCGCGCCGTATTATCCGAGACGCTCAGACTCACACTAATTTCAGCAACTGTGTACTCTTTCCCCGGATTGGCGAGCATCACATTCAGGAGCGTTACCTGGCGCGGATTCAGGCGTTTAAGCACACCAGAGCTAAACAGCACACTATCGAGTTTTGCGCTTCGTTGTGTAATTTCATCGATATGCTGCTGCCAGTTTTGCAGAGCACGTTTAATGACACCCGCCTGATATTCAAGGAAATAAGTCAGATCCATACCATCTGATTCAGTGTACTGGTAGCTGGCGGCATATTTGACCGGTGCAGCATGAAGCAAACGGCTGATGGAAATATATTTAAAGACATCGTAGCCCGATTTCAGCATATACCAGTAAAACAGCGCCCGACTGGTGCGCCCGTTGCCATCCCGAAACGGATGTTCATGGGCCAGCATAAAATGCAGAATGCAGGCACGGACCAACGGATGAATATACCCTTCATGGCTGTTTAACCACTGGCAAACTTTTTCCAGCCGTTCCGGTAACAATGCCGCAGCGGGCGGTTGATGCACTATATTGCCATCATAGTCGGCGATCACAACATCATCTGTTTCACGAAATTCTCCCGGACGATATTTCGCGTCATTGATTCCACCCATACCAATGGCATGTAACTGGCGAATAAGCGCAGGTGTCAGCGGTTCTGCGAGTAAGTGCGGAATTTCCGCCATCAGCCGGGCATTTCCCGCAATCATATGCTCGTCTTCAGTGCGTGGCGACCGCCCTGTTTCCAGCATTTTTCTCGCCACCAGCGTTGTAGTATTCGCACCTTCCAGCTGGGAGCTGGTGATCGGCTCTTCCAGGCGTAACTGGCTTAACTCGGCTCCGGCCCCGCGTAACCGTTCAGTCTGATCTTTCAGCGCCAGCGCGGTAGCACGTTTGTCGACAAGCTCGCACGCTTCTGCAATCACCGGGGTAATGTTGAATCCGGCCTGTTCACCCGCTTCATTGCAATAATTAATTCGTTGGATCGCCGCGTTGCGCGCCAGACGGGTAAGCGTCCACGCCACATCGACGTTTTCTCCTTTTTTGATGCGGTACTGCAACTCATCAAAAGGCAGATAACGTCCTTTTTCATCGGTAACCCGGTTAAAGCGCAGGTGGGCCAGGAGTTCCTCACCCGATAAGTGTGATAAAGGAATAAGTCCGGGAGGTGATTTGATAGCCATGTGCTTATCTCAAAAAAGCGCAATATTGAGATAGTGTATAGCAGGAAAGAGAAACTATCTCAAAAAAAGCAAGTTTTGAGATAGTTGAAAAAGCGGCTGACAACTCGCCAGCCGTTGTGGGAATGATGATTACATCGCTGCGCGATAAATCGCCACAATTTCTTCGTGAGTTGCCTGGATCGGGTTAGTAAAGCCGCAGGCATCTTTCAGGGCATTAGTCGCCAGAACCGCGAAATCTTCTTCTTTCACGTTCAGGTCGCGTAGGCCTGCCGGGATATCCACTTTCTTCGCCAGTTCACGGATGGCGTTAATGCAGGCTTCAGCACCTTCCGCGTCGTTTTTACCTGTCACGTTCACGCCCATTGCAGCGGCACAATCACGCAGACGTGCAGCGGCGACTTTGCTGTTGAATACCTGAACATGCGGCAGCAAAACGGCGTTACATACACCGTGTGGCAGGTTGTAGAAACCGCCCAGCTGGTGCGCCATCGCATGAACATAACCCAGAGAAGCATTATTGAACGCCATACCGGCGAGGAACTGGGCATAAGCCATTGCTTCACGCGCTTTAGCATTGCTGCCATCTTCAACGGCTAACGGCAGGTTTTCGGCAATCATGGTCACGGCTTTCAGTGCACAAGCGTCAGTGATCGGCGTGGCGGCAATAGAAACATACGCTTCGATAGCGTGCGTTAAGGCATCCATACCCGTTGCAGCGGTCAGTGACTTCGGCATACCGATCATCAGAGAGGAGTCATTGACAGAAAGCAGCGGAGTTACATGTTTATCCACAATCGCCATTTTGATGTGACGCGCTTCGTCAGTGATGATGCAGAAACGGGTCATTTCAGAGGCCGTACCCGCCGTGGTGTTGATGGCGATCATCGGCAGCTGCGGTTTTGCAGAGCGGTCAACGCCTTCATAATCGCGGATGTCACCGCCGTTGGCTGCAACCAGCGCAATACCTTTTGCGCAGTCGTGTGGAGAACCACCGCCTAAGGAAATCACGCTATCGCAATTATTTTCTTTAAGTAATTTCAAACCTGCGGCGACGTTTTCCGTGGTGGGGTTAGGTTGGGTGCCATCATAAATAACGCTAAAAATATTGCGTTCTTCCAGTGCTTTTTGCACATCACCCGCCATACCCAATTTCGTTAACATATTGTCGGTGACAATTAAGGTACGGGTAAATCCATAATCTGCCATCATATTCATTGCATCATTCAATGAATCAGCACCAATAACATTCACGGAAGGAATAAAAAAGGTTGAAGCTGCCATAACACACTCCTGAAAGTGTAAAAAAGGGCGGGCAGCTTACTGAGGATTTTCATTTGAAAATATGATCAACATTACCGTTTATTAAAATATTTTTAATAAAAAGCACGTTACATTCATCAAATAACGTGCCTTCTTAACATTAATAGGAAATTTTGTATCAATTCATATTTATTATGAATTAATCATTTCCTTATTTTTCCGGAAATAATAATGCGTCGCGCAATAAATGATCATTTCCCCGACGACGCGTAAAACCAATGCGGTCAAAATATTCCAGAATTTGAATTGCCAGTTTTCGACCAACACCTAAACGATCGCGGAAATCCGCCGCGCAGGTTGAACCACATTCCTGATCGAGATCGCGGATCATATTGGCAAATTCGACAATCCGATCGTTACGGTAATAACGATCTTTAACGATCGCCGTAATTATCCCCTGCTGGGCCGCCTGGCGTAGCGTCAGGCGCATTGCCTGCTCGTCGGTTCCCGTCTCTTTTGCCAGGTCACGCACCCACCATGGCTCGTCACCAAACAGCGGCTCTGCTTTTTGCCAGATGGCCTGCTGCTCTTCGCTGAAGCCCGCTTTATGATCCGGCAGATGCAGCCAGCCGTGATGGCTGTGGATGTCGCCGCTTTCGCGCATCTTTTCAATCAGCAACAGTACCAGCGCTTCATCTTCCATTGGCAACGCCATACGTCGCAAACGTTCGCGCCCAGGACCAGGTTCATCGCGATGTTGCTCATGATAAGTCGCTAATGTATCGAGAATTTTCCGCTGCCAGCGGGCGGCAACTGGCGCATTCAACAAGCTGTAACCAGCCTGAATATAGCCAGGCTGTTGCAGCAGTTCGCGCATCCCTTCGCCGTTGAGCTGCCGTGCCCAGGCGAAATCCGCAAGGTTAACCGCGCCGCGTTCCAGATGAACAGATAACGCATCGGCATCGCTCTGCGCCCGTGCAAGAGACGCCAGCCATTGCAGATATTCCGGCTTACGCTTACCGCGACGCGGCGGGTTAAGCATCACCACACGCGCCCCCGCCAGCGTGTTGCGGGCCGAGATATCGCGCAGCACTAAGCGATCGTTATCCGCCAGCCACAGCGGCGTGTCGAACACCAGCTCGGCAAGGTTATCTTCCAGCAGCGAAACGCGTCCCGTAACGTGGCTGGCGGCGTGGTGAATATGCAGCGGCTGCCACTGGGTCAGCGGTGTATGGGTTTGAAGCTCGACAATCACCCGTGTGAACGGCTCCGGCGGCACATCGGCAAGCAGCCAGTCGCCACGGTTAATCTGCTCTTTTTCCGCATCACCCGCGATGTTAAGCGCGATACGCTGCCCGGCATGGGCAGTTTCTGTTGGCTGATTTTGCGCATGCAGCGCACGCACGCGCATCGGTTTATTTACACCAGTCAGCCAGAGTGAATCGCCTACTTTCACTTCCCCGCTTAACGCCGTACCGGTGACGACCAGCCCGGCACCTTTTACAGTAAATGCGCGGTCGATCGCGAGGCGGAAACTATGTTGGCTGGCGTGTTCACGTTCTGGTAACTGAAGCAGATGCTCGCGCAGGGCATCAATTCCCCGACCTTCGGTTGCTGCGGTGATAAACAGTTTTGCCTCAGCAAAACCGTATTCCCGCAGCATCTCCTTTACCTGGCGTTCAACCTCATCAACACGCGCTTCGTCCACGCGATCGGCTTTGGTCAGCGCCACTGTCAGCATCGGGTTACCGGTCAGCTGCAAAATCGCCAGATGCTCACGGGTCTGTGCCATCACACCGTCATCGCACGCCACCACCAACAGCGCGTGATCGATACCACCAACGCCCGCCAGCATGTTGGAAAGAAACTTTTCATGACCGGGTACGTCGATAAAACCAGGCACGCGACCATCAGGCTGCGGCCAGTAGGCATAGCCGAGATCGATGGTCATGCCGCGCTTTTTTTCTTCCGGCAGACGGTCGGCATTTACGCCCGTAATCGCCTGCAACAAGGTTGTTTTGCCGTGGTCAACGTGTCCGGCAGTCGCAATAATCATTTCAACAACATCTCCAAAAACCGTTGCTCATCTTCAAGGCAGCGTAAATCCAGCCACAATCGTCCGTCATAAATACGACCAATCACCGGCACTGGCAATTCACGCCAGCGGGCGGCTAATGACTCAAGGTGGCTACCGCGTCCATCATGGGGGGTAAACGTTAATGCCGCGCTCGGCAGGCGATCAACCGGCAGCGAACCACTGCCGATCTGCGAAAGACATGGCATAACCTGTACCGCAAACTCCGCGCCGTAATGTGCGGCAAGGGGAGCCTGTAAACGTTGTGCCTGGATTTGAATGACCTCTGCGCTGCGGGTAAGCAGGCGCAGGGTCGGTAATTTTTCACTCAGAGCTTCAGGGTGTAAATAAAGACGCAACGTGGCTTCCAGCGCCGCGAGGGTCATTTTATCCGCGCGTAATGCACGCTTCAGCGGGTGGCTTTGCAGGCGGGCGATCATTTCTTTTTTACCAACAATAATTCCTGCCTGCGGCCCGCCTAACAGCTTGTCGCCGGAGAAGCTCACCAGACTGACGCCCGCCGCAATCAACTCCTGCGGCATTGGCTCTTTCGGCAAACCGTACTGGCTAAGATCGACCAGCGAGCCACTGCCTAAATCAGTCACCACTGGAACATCCAGTTCTTTGCCGAGCGCCACCAGTTCCGCTTCATCTATCGCTTTGGTGAACCCCTGAATGCTGTAGTTACTGGTATGTACTTTCATCAACAGTGCGGTATTTTCATTCACCGCCTGACGATAATCATTCGCGTGCGTGCGGTTGGTGGTCCCTACTTCGTGTAGGGTGCATCCTGCCTGACGCATAACATCGGGAATACGAAACGCGCCGCCAATCTCCACCAGTTCGCCGCGAGAAACCACCACCTCTTTCCCGCTGGCAGTGGCCGCCAACATCAATAACACCGCCGCCGCATTGTTATTAACGATACAGGCATCTTCCGCCCCCGTAATACGGCACAGCAGCTGCGCCAGCGCCCGATCGCGATGTCCGCGTCCGGCGTCGTCCAGATCGTACTCGAGGGTCACTGGCGAACGCATAGCCTTCATAACGGCTTCCACCGCGGCTTCCGCCTGTAAAGCTCGCCCAAGGTTGGTATGCAGCACGGTTCCCGTCAGGTTGATTACCGGACGCAGCGCGCTTTGCGCCTCTTTCGTCAACCGGGCATCGACTTCTTGCGCCCAGTTTTCACACCACGCGGGCAGCGTCTGGCTGTCTCGAATCACTTCTCGCGCTTCGTCAAGCATCTGACGCAGCAATTCCACCACGCGGGTGTGACCATAAGTATCACGCAAAGAAAGGAAGGAGCTATCGCGCAATAAGCGATCAATAGCCGGAAGTTGACTATAGAGGGAACGCGTTTCGGTTGTCATAGGAAACCTGGCTGATCAAGGCCCTCTCACACGGAGAAGGGCGTTTAACATAACCACGGATTGTAACGTGAGATGGGTCAGGAGGACATATCACGCATCAAGCCTTTGGCGGTTCGGTGCGAGCAAAACTTTCGCGGCTAAACAGGTTTTCGACCAGTTTGACTAAGTGTGGGCGGTCGACACACCAGCCTGGCGCAACGCGGCGGAAATTGAGATATCCGACGGCACAGGCAATGGCGATAGTCGCCAGATTGACCGTATCGGTTTTGAGCGTGCCATCGACCAGATATCCTTCCAGCACATCCAGACTGCGGTTGATTTTCTCACGCTGACGTAACAATTCATCTTCAGACTGCTGCGCCGCCGGACGCGCCTGTTCACGCACCGATACCAGCCCGGCATCCATAATGCCATCCGCCAGTGCCTCAATTTTGCGCACCCGCAGCGACTCCAGCGGATCGCGCGGCAACATCGCCGGAGCAACATTCATTAATTCAATATATTCAGCGATGATCGGTGAATCAAACCAGCATTCGCCCTCTTCGGTCACCAGTACCGGTACTTTTCCTAACGGGTTAAATTGCGCCACGCCGTTATCCGCGTTATAGGGCAGTTCATTAATAAATTCGAACGTTATGCCCTTTTCTAACAACAGAATAGAAAGTTTGCGTACAAACGGGCTGGTGTAGCTACCGACGAGTTTCATGCCGAGTCCTTTGTGCGAGGAAAAATATCAGTATGGCTCAGGCTCGCGCAAAACACAGGTGATACAAGTCTCAATGATCCAAATAAAGATAATGCATCCAACTGGTCATTCTTAGCAGCACTTTCCGCATCACCGAAACATGGCTGAAATGGTCGGAGTAAACTGCCACCTGGGCGTAGATGCCGTCGGGTAAGGCATCGATATCAGCGTTAGGGTCCAGTTCAATGGTTCCCAGCACACCGTCCGTGCCGGGCACGACCGTTAATGATTGCAATACCCCCTGCGCCTGATAAGAACCGCCTGGCACGACAGGTAAAATACTGGTCAGTTTGCCGTGAAACACCTGCCCAGGTAGCGCGTTAAACACCACTTCCGCATCATCGCCGGGTTTCAGACGTAACAGCGAGTTCTGCCGAAATTGGGCGACAATTTGCCGTTTTTGCTCGGGGATGAAAACCATCACCGGACGTAGCGGCAAGGCAGCTGCGTATGTACCTGGGCGGATCAGTACCTGAGTGACGTAGCCATTGCTCGGTGCGCGAATGACAGTCTGCTCAAGGTTATATTTTGCTTCAGTAAGTTGCGCTCTTAAGCTCACAATCTGCGACTGCTCGCCGTTAACCATACTGTCGAGCTGGCTCTGGATCTGCGCCTGCTCCGCCACCGAGCCTTTCACCAGCGCGTCCTGCGCGAGGAAGTTTTGCCGCGCATCGTCGATGTCACGTTCCGAGAACGAATTCACTGCCGCCTGGCTGCCTTTCAGGTAACGTTGATAATTTTTAAACAGACGGTCGCGCTCCGCTGAAACCTGGGTGGTGTTGGCCTGCGCTTCAGTGAGCTGCGCGCGCAGCGTCTTTATATTATGCGTCGCCGTCATCAGGTCAGCCTGAAGTCTGTCAACTCGCGCCTGGTAACGAACCGGGTCGAGCTTAAAAAGCACCTCGCCCTTCTGAATAAGCTGATTATTTTTGTCGGTGACTTCAGTAACAATTCCCGTCACCTGTGGCGTGATGGGGATCGCTATCACTGCCTTTTGCGCGGTAAAAGTGTAAGGGTGGTTGTAGTTCATCAACAAGATCAAACCACTCACCAGAAACACGCCTCCCAGCGCCGCCGTCGCCAGCGTCCACTGATTTACCGGAATGCGGAAGATTTTAAAGACCGCCCACGCCAGCGCCACGTAAGTTAAAACAATCAATAGATCCATTATTAGATCTCCGGGAACGTGGAATAGTCAGTCTTTTTCTCGGCGGCGAGTTGGTGCTCCAGCCGGGAAATCCGGTCAGAAAGTGCGGCGATTTCCGCGTCAGTCGTTTTCTCTTGCGGCGTAACATGCGACTGCATGCCCCAGCCGCGCTCCGGTTGATAGAGCGTCGCCCAGATCCACAGGAACGGCCAGATAACATGCAGAGTAAACAGGCTCACCCAGCCCGCCGTATGAATAGCGTCGGCATGGGGATGGTTGCGCTTTTTGGCAATCAGATAAGGGATGTCATGTATCGCGATGATTCCATAAAAAATCACCAGAAAGACGAAGATCAGCACTCCCAACGCGAAATAGTTTAGAAACATATCTGCCTCGGATTCACGTTTATCAGTGTTGTTTTTTGGCTGGCAGCCAGAAGGGAGTCAGGCTGATATTTTGACAATAATCCGGGTTCGCGATTCTCGCCATAACACCAAAGAATAATTTTAAGAGGTGATGAGTTGCTTAGTTACATAACGATTTCATGACGAAGGCATAACATGCTGTAGATCACATCAGGTGAACGCCGTAAGAAAATATCTTGTGATTTAGATCACAAAGATTCAACAAACCATCAAAACAAAAATGTGACATCACTCACATTTAAATGCCATTTTTAGCGAAAATCGCCGCCTTGTTGCTTTTTTACACAAGCATTTTGTGATGGGCGTCACGTCAATTACCTCTCTACCCCCTACATTTATGTGACTAATATCACACAAAAGGCCGCCGACTGGACAGTTAACCGATTCAGTGCCAGATTTCGCAGTATCTACAAGGTCCGGCTACCTCTGCCGCCACATTAACAAAAAACCTCGGGCTTCCAGCCTGCGCGACAGCAAACATAAGAAGGGGTGTTTTTATGTCATCCGATATTAAGATCAAAGTGCAAAGCTTTGGTCGTTTCCTCAGCAACATGGTGATGCCAAATATCGGCGCGTTTATCGCGTGGGGTATCATCACCGCGTTATTTATTCCAACAGGGTGGTTACCGAACGAAACGCTGGCGAAGCTGGTCGGGCCGATGATCACTTATCTCCTGCCGCTGCTGATCGGTTATACCGGTGGTAAGCTGGTAGGCGGCGAACGTGGCGGCGTAGTCGGTGCCATCACCACCATGGGCGTTATCGTCGGCGCAGATATGCCGATGTTCCTCGGTTCTATGATTGCAGGTCCGCTGGGCGGCTGGTGCATTAAGCACTTCGACCGCTGGGTAGACGGTAAGATCAAATCCGGTTTTGAAATGCTGGTGAATAACTTCTCCGCAGGCATCATCGGGATGATCCTCGCTATTCTGGCATTCCTCGGCATTGGCCCGATTGTTGAAGCCCTGTCCAAAATGCTGGCGGCGGGCGTTAACTTCATGGTTGTCCATGACATGCTGCCGCTGGCGTCTATCTTTGTTGAACCGGCGAAGATCCTGTTCCTCAACAACGCTATTAACCACGGTATCTTCTCGCCGCTGGGTATTCAGCAGTCCCATGAACTGGGTAAATCCATCTTCTTCCTGATTGAAGCTAACCCAGGTCCAGGTATGGGCGTGCTGCTGGCGTACATGTTCTTTGGTCGTGGTAGCGCTAAACAGTCTGCGGGCGGTGCGGCAATCATCCACTTCCTGGGGGGTATCCACGAAATCTACTTCCCGTATGTGCTGATGAATCCGCGTCTGATTCTGGCCGTTATCCTCGGCGGTATGACTGGCGTGTTCACGCTGACTATCCTGGGCGGTGGGCTGGTTTCTCCGGCATCTCCGGGTTCTATCCTTGCTGTACTGGCGATGACGCCAAAAGGTGCTTACTTCGCTAACATCGCGGGTGTGTGTGCGGCGATGGCAGTTTCCTTCGTTGTCTCTGCCATTCTGCTGAAAACCAGCAAAGTGAAAGAAGAAGATGATATTGAAGCTGCTGCACGTCGCGTTCAGGAAATGAAAGCTGAGTCTAAAGGCGCGTCTCCACTGTCTGCGGGCGATGTGACTAACGACCTGAGCCACGTACGTAAAATCATCGTTGCCTGTGATGCCGGTATGGGTTCCAGTGCGATGGGTGCAGGCGTGCTGCGTAAGAAAATTCAGGATGCAGGTCTGTCGCAGATTTCGGTCACTAACAGCGCGATCAACAACCTGCCGCCAGATGTGGACCTGGTCATCACTCACCGTGACCTGACCGAACGCGCTATGCGCCAGGTTCCGCAGGCACAGCATATTTCGCTGACCAACTTCCTCGACAGCGGCCTGTACACCAGCCTGACCGAACGTCTGGTTGCTGCCCAGCGCCATACTGAAAACGAAGTGAAAGTGAAAGACAGTCTGAAAGACAGCTTTGACGATTCCAGTGCTAATCTGTTCAAACTGGGCGCGGAGAACATCTTCCTCGGTCGCAAAGCGGCCACCAAAGAAGAAGCGATTCGTTTTGCTGGCGAGCAGCTGGTGAAAGGCGGTTACGTTGAGCCGGAATACGTTCAGGCGATGCTGGATCGTGAAAAACTGACCCCGACTTATCTGGGTGAGTCTATCGCGGTGCCACACGGTACGGTTGAAGCAAAAGATCGCGTGCTGAAAACGGGTGTGGTGTTCTGCCAGTATCCGGAAGGCGTGCGCTTCGGTGAAGAAGAAGATGACATTGCCCGTCTGGTGATTGGTATTGCTGCCCGTAACAACGAGCACATTCAGGTTATCACCAGCCTGACCAATGCACTGGATGATGAGTCCGTCATCGAGCGTCTGGCACACACCACCAGCGTGGATGAAGTGCTGGAATTGCTAGCAGGTCGTAAGTAATCCATTCCCACCCTCTCCGCATGAAGAAGGTGGGGCTAATTGC
>ERZ506986.308-NODE-308-length-12343-cov-8.3776_pt1 | contig 12343 bp, 14 predicted proteins | sample MGYA00512885_ERZ506986 | MGnify/ENA metagenome assembly ERZ506986
CCGGGAACACTGAACGACCCGGCCCTACTGAAGGTTTTTCAGGCTGCTGATGCAGCTGTTATTCCTTTTAGGTACGACGATTTTATGATCGATTCTACATTCACCTTCACAAAAGTATTGATGAAGGAAGCACCACAGGCGAAGAAAATCTATGTGCCAAACATCATCAAGATGGGTGTTAGGTATGCACTCCAGGACTCTGCAACGGAAATGTTCAGCAAAGCTGGCGTAGTTACATTCCGTGTAAAAGATGGCGTTGCGATTCAGCGATTATCTACGCTTTATGCACAAGATCAATACCAGGAAGCAGCAACGGCAGGTGCGTTTAATGCTATATATGAGGTAGTTAGATAAATGTATTACAAATATTACTAACTTAGCAAACTTAGCAAAGTTAACAAGGTTGATAAAGTTAGCACACTTAATAAATTTAATAAGATATGAACAAGAAGAAAACAACAACACAAGATATGAGCGAGTTTGGAAGTATCGAAGGATTTGGTGACCTCATGGGAACTACACCAGATTCTTCTAATCGTGGCATCGGGGAGTTGCATGGTGAGAAGAAAACCGAAAAGGCACCTTCGAAGAGAGCTGTAAAAGGTGCAGCTGCAGGTTGCAAGGTTGGATATACACGACATACCTATATGCTGCCTAAAACGATGATAGAGCAAATTAAAGCAGTATCGCAGTTTTTTGGAATAACAGAGTCTTCTTCTGCTGAGCAGTTGATACAAAAGGGGCTTGAAGCAATCGAGGCCGTGCATGGTAAAAAAGCCGTAACACTCCAAAAATCAAAGAGTTTGTTTGAAAAATAGCAAATATTACTAACTTAGGTAACTTTGTAAGGTTAACAAACTTAGTAAATAATATGAGTCAAGCAGAAGTAGATGCAGCTAACAAGCTGATAATAGATTCAATCACGAAATACAAAGTCATCGTTGCAAGATGCCGGGACTTTGCTGATTACGAACTGCTGAAGGGGAAGTGTGACTTCTACCTACAGAATAAGAAGCCGGAAAATATCGTGATCGTCTCCGGTCATGCCAGTGGTGCTGATGCCCTGGGTGAACGCTATGCTCAGGAGCGAGGCTTGCAGCTGTAGACATACCCGGCAGACTGGAAAGCCCATGGTAGGGCAGCCGGACCGATTCGCAACGCTCAGATGGCAGATGTTGCCGATGCCCTCATAGCCTTCTGGGATGGCAAAAGCCGGGGCACAAAGAACATGATAGACACAGCTACTAAACGAGGCTTGAAAGTGGCTGTGGTTAGATATTAACAAATAAAATTCTTAGATATGAAACAGAATCAAAACAAGATAGATTGTACTCCATCCAAGCATGAGGAAGGAGTAGCAAAGTGCTTAATACAGATGTGCAAGGACTCCAATGCTGGTATTACTTCCTTTAGTATGAGCTGCGAAGATGGCTACGAAGTAACGATTTCTGCTCGCAAGAAGGGAACGAGGATATATAACGAGTTCTCTCTAGAAGAGTTCGAGGCAATCAAGGCTATGGCAGAAGAGAAACTTGACCAGACCGAGGATAAGCAGAAGCTCCAGGACATCATCGATGTTTGCGAAAGCAATATTGAAGATATCAAGGAAAAGGAGCAGGAGCAAGAGAACCTTAAAGAAGAGGAGGAAGAATAACAGAATTAGTAACCTTAGTTATATTAGTTAAGTTAAATAAATTAGTAAAATTAGTAAACTTAACTAAGTTTGTAATATTAGTAAATGAAATATGAGTACACAGGAATTACAACAGCGTACCGCTGTCAATATACAGGAAAAGGCTAACCTTATCTGGGCGATTGCCGACAAGCTTGTTGGCACATACAAGCCACATGAATACGGTCAGGTTATCCTGCCTCTTTGCGTTATCCATCAAGGGATTTGGTAATGCAATGCAACATTTTAACGGCAACAGACATCCTTATCTGTGAATATTCGATTCATAAGTAAATAGATTATATAACAAAATCAAAATGAAGAAGTTATTTATGTTATTTTTGCTATCGACCACCGTGTTAAGTGGTTTTTCTCAGTCATTATTAAAGCCTGAGAATGATTCTACATTTACTGCAGAATACAGAAATGGAGATGAGTGGGCTATGATAGCAAAAGAAGGATTTATCGTTGGGGTTAGTAATAAACTCATAAAAGATGATTACGGAAAGTTTTATAGACTCCAAATCATGATACAAAACTTATCAAATAATTCTTTTGTTTTCACCCCGGAGACAGTAAGTTCATATTGCACATTAAAAGACCGAAGTGTTAATAGGATGAAGGTTTATACATCTGAGAGTTTCCAAAAAATGATTAGGAATAAGCAGATGTGGGCAGAAGCCTTAACAGGATTTGCAAACGGACTAAATGCTGGGATGGCTGGGTATTCTACTTCATACGTTTCAACGCCTTATGGTGGATATACGGTCAGCACCTATAATCCAGGTAATGCTGCTGTTGCAAACATGATAGCAACAAATCAAATGATGGAAATGGGCAAACAAATGGAAAATGACCGTAAAATTAGAGACGAGGGGTATTTGAAAAAGAACACCATTCATCCTGGTGAAGGCATTGTTGGATATATGTTCGTAAAGAAACAAAGAGGAGTAACTATGGAGGTTCAGATACCTGTAAACGGAGTCGTTTTTGATTATAAATGGAGTATAAAAAAATAAGATAAACTCATTTGAGATCAAAAAATATTGTTACTAATTTTAAGAAATAATGGATGCTTATTTAACTTATGCTGTAGGGGCAAAAGGTCATTTGGTACATGTGGACGATGTGCCAAATGGTGAAGCATGTGGTTGTTCCTGCCCAGAATGCAGATCAAAGCTAATTGCCAAGAATAAAGGTCAACATAACCAACATCATTTTGCTCATGTAGGGGGAAGTGATTGCGTTGGTGCTGTTGAGTCTGCTCTACACTTAATGGCTAAAGAAATTCTTTCTGAAGGTAAGAAGATCATGTTACCTCGATATCCTTTACAGGTAGGTGGCGTCCGTCTTTTCAAAAGTATTGAAGTAGAGAGCTACGACAAAGAACTCTCCCTTAGACCAGATTGTGTCGGAGACACTGCCGGGCAAAAGTTATGGGTAGAATTTAAACGCTCGCATGAAGTTGACACGGACAAAGCAGCCAAAATCAAATCAGCAAAAATAGAATGCGTAGAGATAGATATCAATGCATGCCCCCTGGATCCTTTAAAAATGAAAGAGTTCCTGGAAGAAAGTTCCGAAAACCGCCAATGGATATATTTTAAGGGACAAGAAAGCTCGAAAAGCGAGCATACGTCTTACAGCCATATTTCCAAAGATTATTCGTTTCCTACTGGATATTTGAACACTCCAGGAAGAGCTTCAAACGTATTTCTAGGTACACCCGAATATTCAATATATCACATCGTAGCAGATGAAAATAATGGTAAGGTTATAAACCTAGAAACTCTCTCGTTTAAAGATTTTGTTCCGTCTTCAAAATATAGATGTATAGCTTGCAAGCAAGAAGTAATTGTAAAAGAAAACAAAGCAGGACGCTTTTACTTTGTTCATAAAGAAGGCAAGAACAAATGCAGCTATAGCCTCTACCTAAAAGAGGCAGCCAAAGCTCTTATAAAAGAAAATTTTGTTAGAAAAAAGGTGTTTTATATAACTCCTTTTGATAACAAATTTTTCGACTTAAAAAGTCTTGGCTATACAGAGTGTATTGATGGGTCTATTATAAAAGACTTTGAATATGATTTAGTCATAACGAGAAAGGGTAAAATTTCCGATGATTCCATCTATATTCTACTGGATGAAAAAGGAAATAGCAATTATTCTATGCCAGACAACCATTACAAAACGATAATGGTTCCTGTTAGCGATGAAAGCATGATGTTGAGAAACCTTTGCTACAACGGACAGCTAAATGCACCTGGTATAAAATACTTCAATTTCAATCCAAAGGTAGAAAAGAAAGAAGGAAAACCTACATTTACTTTGTATGCAGATGGGCATTATGATTTTAGCTATAATACAAAGAATGACAAGCCGCAACCTTCTGCTGTTTATAAAATAGAATTTGTATCAGAATTCGATAATGATAGAGAGGCTAAAGAATTTGCCGTTCTTAAATGTTTGGAAGAAAACATAAAAGTATGTCCTTGCATTGTTTGCAACAATTTAACTAGACATATTGAGGAAGATGACGAGTGCTTTATAGGTAAGATAGGAGATTTGTCGTGTAAGAACTTCATCTTATACCCATTCATCAGAACATGCATATCCAGAAAATACAAGGATGCAAAAGTCAAAGTAACATCGCTTACATCAGCAAAAGAAGAAGGTACTTTGGAACTCATATAATGCACCCTAATAACATGCAATGCTTTTGCACGTTATTTAGGTTCGACAAAATTAATATAAAACAGAAAGTCAGTGGTTGCTTCCAAACAGACAGCGGTGCCGATGATTTTGCCAAGCTGCACTCCATCGCTGAAACTGCTATGAAGAACGGAAATTCAATGCAATTCTTGCTGTAGTACAACAGTAAGACGATTACTCATGCCCATAGGGGGGTGCTGAGTAGTTACGAATCAAATGTTATTGTGTAAACAATGTTAAAAATACACTGCGTATAATACAACAAACACAAAAGACAATTATCTTTGCGAAATATTTATTAATTAACCCACATTGCAGCTACCCGTTATGTAACTCCCTGATTTCCAATATCCGGATTTTTTGAAGTCTGATTTGGGTGTAGCATGGATTTTCTTTTCCCGAGCGGTTTGGGGTTAATGTAGAGCAAATCATATATGGCGGAGAGTTTACTCTCTGCCTCTGTGCTCTGTCTTATACTAATGACCTGTCCATCTACGGTCTCAACTTTTGCAGTAACCACAACCTGTGTGCTGGCAATGCGCATGATTTCATCCCATCTCACATTCTCATGCTTCTTCAATTTCAGGCGATATTTGGTGACGCTTACCACCCAATATGCCAGTATGGCAAGATTGAGATGAGATTTGATTCCATTGTCGCTCTTATGATAGACAGGACGGATGTCCAAGTCTGTCTTCAGCACATGGAAAGTCTCCTCTACGGTTCTGATTACATTATAAAATTTCCAGATGTTCAATTCCTGGCTTTCATCAAGGCTCGTCAGCAAGACATATTTTCCATGGAACTTTCTTCTCTGAGCAGCCTTGTCCTCTCTGCATTCCCAGGTCATGGAAGTAGCAACCTCGTTCTTTCCTGTACCCTCATAGGTAAAGGTAACGTTGTATGACAGGCGAATGGCTCCATATTGCTTGTCCAATTTGCCCAATCGCTTATTCACGGCGTCACGTTTCTTGGTTCCGCCCTTGGTAAGAATACCCTTTTTGATTGCTTCCAATCCCTCCTCGTAACGTTTGCATGCCTGCTCATACATGGAGCGTTCCTTGGCACCCTTTGCGTCACTATCCACCATGAGTGCCTTGATGGATTCTCCATCCATGTCAACCTTACCCATCTGCAGGCGTATCTGCTGTCCCTTGTTATCGGTATGCTCGATGATTTCTGAACTTGTAGACTCAAACTTACTGTCGCCAGAAGGGAGTACGGTAATGTAGTCGAATCCATTGGCTTTTAACCAATTGACATTCGACTTGGAATAGAAGCCTGCATCCATCACTACGATACGTTTGGCATCCTGAGTGGTGGTCTTGGCCAAAGTGCCAACGACTTCCTCAACGGTAGTAGAATCATGGCGGTTTCCCTCGTATATCATTGTGCGGACGAGTAATCCCTCTGTGTTTACTACTGCAGCAAGAACCACTATCTTACAGTCGTCCCTTTTCTCCTTGGAACGACCATACTGACAGAGCTCACTGTTCTCCATTTTCCCCTCAAAGTAGGAATTTGTGATATCAAACAAAAGAATCTTCTCCTCGATGCCGAACATACTGCATACCCTGTCATGGAGCCAGTCCTCAAGCCCACGGTGCTCATCCCACAGACGCTTGGCACTTTCGTACAGGGCATCTTTGGTTATTTTCTCCTTAGGAATGCCGAACATCTCTGCAAGTGCAGTGTTCTCACGAAGATAGCGGACTGTCTTCAATTCTGAATACGGATAGATGGCTCGTGCGATAATCTGCATGAGGGCAAAGTTTATCTGGTCACGCTTCCATCCCCTAGAGGTCAGGTATTTACGAATATCAAGCATACGCATGGTAGAGTTACAGAGGTTCTCGCAACCGATGATGCGAGCTTCATGCTGGGTGAGCGTTTCAAGCTTAACGGCAACAGCTTTCTTGCGCTCCTCTTCTTCGCGAGCCTTACGCTCGGCGATGAGACGAGGATCGTTCTCCTGGGCATACTTGCTGCCACGGTACTTCACATATTGAGACATGGCTTCCTCGTAGAGCTTTCTGTTATCGCACATCACACTTTGTCCATCCTCAATCATAGTGGTAAGCATGGCTGCCAGTCGGTTACGTTCATCCTTGTCAAAGCCGGGAAGTTCTCCAAGGCAAAGGACACTACGATGCTTAGTCTTGCCATCTTTGTCGATGTAAGACTTCGTGAGACGGTAGTAATCATATGCGATTGCTGTACCATCTCCCTGATCGCGATATTTCTTTGCCTTGGATATATACATTTCGGGGGCAAAGGTACACACAATTTTTCAACTGACAAAACGGGCGGGTGTAGCATTTCGGGGTTTTTCCCGAACATACGCTGCAAATTAGGATTCTTTATGCAAAATCAGCTAGAAAATTGGCAGAAAACTGCCAAAATCTAGGATTTCGTTAGGAATCTTTAAGTTTTTCACCAAAGGCTGCTGCAATGTGGGTTAAAATATTTCAACAACAATGAATAGTAAGAATTTATACTTCACAATCTTCTCTTTAATCCTTTTAGGATTTATCTCTTCTTGTACAGAGAAGAGTAACACGTGTTGTCCTTCTTATGCAAGCAATATAGAACAACTTAATGAAAAGCTATATGAATCTTATGCAAATATTGCAACGAGAGAAAACAATACAACATCTGATGACATGATAACACCAGAATATTTTGGCGGCTCATATGTCAAGGCAAATAAACTTATTGTTATGGTCAAAAGTAGAAGTCAAAAAGGAATAGAAGATGTAAAGAAAAGATTAGGAACAGATTCAAATGTAATATTTGAATCTTGTACTTATTCTCTTCAAGAATTAAAAGACTTAAATGCTAAACTTGAAGTATCTTTAGCCAAGAAAACCGCATTGCGAGACGAAATTGGATGGGTTGCTGTTGGTATTAGACCTATTCAAAACAGAATTGTTGTATATTTGAATAATGTTTCTAATAAAAACATCTCTAAATTTAAAAATGAAATTTGTAATTCTGATAAAATAATTTTTGATCAGTTGGAAATAGAGCCAATTGAAATACAAAAAGATACTATTGCTATAGATCACGAAATTTCGACATTTTCTGTAACAAATATATATTTAAGTTCGCAGTATACTTGTTCTACGACCACAACAGCTGGTACTACACTTACTGCAACAGGTTCTGTTGGCTATCGTGCAAAATTGAATGGTCACAATGGATTTATGACTGCATCTCACGTTTTGCCAGTACTTGGAGTAACAGTTAAAGTAAATTCAAAAGTTTGTTGAGTTGTTAAAGGAGTAGTGCATTGTAATTGGGGATGGGGAGGACAAGGTAATGGATATTATTTATTTAATGTCTTTGATATGCAATATTCAGATCCCCATAAGACACGTGCTACTTATAATTCTAATATATCTGCTTATGTTAATATTTTTCCAAAATAATAAAATAGATATTATGCAAAGAGTGATAATCTCTCTTTGCATAATATCTATTCCTTTTTTCCAATCGTTTTCTAAAAGGTATTCAAAGACAAACTTAAAGATAGATATTCCTTCTGAGAATATTCATTTTAGAATACAAGTATATAAAGGCAAAAACTATTTTATTTTACCGAAAGTAGCTTCACACTCTTTAAATAAATATATGGATAATGAAAGAATTTGGCAATGGGAGAAAACATATATTATTGGCAAAGCAAATGTAATATTAGACAGTTTAAAAGTTGGAGACATCGTTGGAGATATATGTACTGGTTTTTATAAAATTCGTAAGAAAACTTCTTTTAGATTATTATATTTTATTCCACCACAAAAAACAGGATATGTCATATTACCTTATATTTATAATGAAAAAGCAAATAGACTTTATATTAAAAATATTAGCGATTATATAACTTAATACGCTGGTTTAACCAGAAAAGCATGGTCTTTAACCAAAGTCTGTCTTGAACAGGTTGGCATAAGCATTGTTGTCTGAGTAAATGTTCAATACATGCCTACGTGATGTCTTAATCCATTTCGCAGGAACAGAGATGAACTTGAAAACAAAGGTCTTGATTCTGCTGGTGGCACGCAATCCAAATTCATAGTTTTTCAATCTCTGCATAATAGCTTTGTAGAAGTTTCTGATGAGAGCTGTCATAAGCAGGAATACAGTATTCTGTGCCATGAACGATTTTGGCAATCGATTCCAGCCAAAGCCATTGTTCATGTCATCGAAGATGCGTTCCTTGCCACCACGAAGATTGTAGAATTCCACGATGTCTCTTGCACTCGACTTGTAATCGTTAGTCAGTATACATCTGTAGGTATATTCGCCTTCCCAAATGTCAAGGTCTCCATCTATTCGCCTTTGTCTCTGTATGACAAGACGATACGGTTTTCCTTTCCATTTCTCAACAAGGATGGAATTCAACTCAAACTCAATACCGTTGATTTCAACAGTTTTCCATCCAGTTAAGGCAAACATGGAATCGTAGAAAGAAGAGCATCTGTTGGCACGAATATAAAAATGCCTGCAATGAGCCTCTACCATATCTACGATTTCCTCCGAACATGAGCCGCAATCCATGCGGGCACGAGAAATATATATTTCCGAAGCCTCCAATCGCTTGAAGATTCTTTCCAAAGTTTCTTTTTGGTTGAAGCGCACGTTTGTGTTGCCGTCTCTATTTTCAATACCAACAATCATGTCGTTAATGACAGCTACACCTGGACTATAGCCCAAGAACTTCTTGTAGGTTGGTTTTGCATCATACTTCTCTGTTTCAATGAACTGATGGTCAAAGTCAAAATCATACTCTTGACCGGATTTCAATTGACCAGTAGCAAGCAGGGCATTGACCAGTAAGCAGTTCATCTTGTCTGCAGTATTGAAATCATAGGATTTGCCAGAAGCAGACTTATAGGTGATGCTCTTAAAAGTCAGTTCTTCGATAGCACGTAATATGGTGTCTGCGCTGCAAGTGCGAAGAGTTGGATGAAGAGACAAATGTTTCATCAGGTGAGTTGTAACATCCTCAATACATGAGCCACTACAAAGATATACGCACATCAGAGAGCGTAGAATCTCGCTATATTGATAACCAAACATAGTGCATCTCAATCCCAAGGTGGAATCTATGGTTTGAGCTAAAAGAGCATCAAATTGCTCCATAATCGAAAAAAATCCCCCAAAAGGAGTGAGTTTCTCAGATTTTATTTGTATCTTTGCCATGTCATATTAGAGTTTTGCTTGTCTTCTTTTCGCAACACTAAGGTAAGTGAAAATTCTGACATGGCAAAATCCTGGGCAACTTTTTGTTGCTCAGGCACTTATAAATAATATTAAACTATAGTGTTGCGGAATTAAGAAACATGAAAAAAAACAGAAAAAAGCAAATCGTAGTTTTGTGTATAGCTTTAGTTTGCATCTTCATCTTGGTGTTCTCATTGTCCCATAAATCAGCTACAAAAGGTAGCGCGAATCCTCCATTAACAGATGTTTTGACTGATAGCATTTCTCAGATTGTCTCGGCTTGTCCTGGTGAAATTGGTGTGGCGGTTATTATTAATAACACAGATACGGTTAGTGTTAATAATAAAAGCATTTATCCTATGATGAGTGTATTTAAGGTTCATCAGGCATTAGCTCTTTGCAATGATTTTGACAAAAAAGGCCTTTCCCTTGATACCTTGGTAAAGATAAATAGGGAAAAACTTGATCCAAAGACATGGAGCCCTATGATGAAAGATTATTCAGCACCAGTTATATCGTTGACAGTAAGAGATCTGTTGCGCTATACTCTTTCCCAGAGCGACAATAATGCAAGCAATATCATGTTTAAGAATATGCTCAATACTGCACAAACAGACAGTTTTATAGCGAAACTCATACCACGTTCGAGTTTTCAGATAGCTTATACAGAAGAGGAAATGTCCGCTGACCATGACAAAGCTTACTCTAATTACACATCTCCTCTTGGTGCTGCAATGTTGATGAATCGTTTGTTTACAGAAAGTCTTATCAGTAATGAGAAACAAGATTTCATTAAGAATGCATTGAAAGAATGTAAAACAGGTATAGATAGGATAGTAGCTCCACTTCTTGATAAAGAAGGGGTTGTAATAGCACATAAGACAGGTTCTGGTGATGTCAATGAAAATGGTATTCTTGCAGCTCAGAATGATGTAGCCTATATATGTCTGCCTAATAAGGTCTGCTATACCTTAGCTGTATTTGTTAAGGATTTCAAGGGAAATGAATCACAAGCGTCACAATTTGTTGCGCATATATCAGCGGTAGTATATTCTTTATTAATCAATACTGCGTTAAATTAATATTTAATCGTCTGTAAATCAATAACTTATATTAAGAAATGCTTATGAAAACTTAACTGTAAAAAGTTGGTCAAGTCGCTGATTTTCAGTAACTTTGTAGATCACGACAAATACAATATTACATGAATACAGGACTTGACCAATATATGGATATCTTTAAAGATGCAGTTGAAGATTCAGCTGCAAAGATAACAAAAAGTTTCGAGAAAATACTCATCGAGGTGATAATTTTGTTCATGGTAATACCAAGAAAGATAAATTTCACCCAAATGGGGAGGTATGGCTTGCATGTTGAGCAAACCTATCGCAACGCATTCGGCTTGAAAAAGTCGAAGTGCATTGATTGGCTCAAACTTAATGTCTCACTTGCCAAGCGCTTCTTGGGTAAACAGGGAAGATGGGCTATTGCCATTGATCCCAGCTACATCAGTAAAGCTGGCAAGAAAACACCACATATCGGTCGTTTTTGGTCAGGATGTGCTCAGTCTGTTAAACATGGTCTCGAAATCATGGGTATTGGACTCATTGATATTGATACCAAAGACTGCATGATGTTAAGAGCCCACCAGTCGCTAAATAATAAAGAACTACTCATTGGCGGAATTAAAATTCGCCTAAAAATTAGTATCTTTTATGGAGAAAAAGTTGTGCATCTCGCTGATTTTTAGTAACTTTGTGGTGTCAAAACATAAAGTTATAATCTTTCACGCTATGCACAACTTGTATGCAAATTTCGTAAAAATTCTTGAGATATGCAAGAATTTCTCCATAAATTTAGTTAATGAGCTAGGAAATATTCCTCGCCCAGGAGTCGTCCCACGTTTTTCAGACCTCGAAGTTGTTGCTTTGAGCTTAACTGCTGAGCATCTAAGTATCGACAGTGAAAACAACTTGTTCGACAGACTGAAGGAGTATAAGACTGAAATGCCAAACCTGATTTCTCGACGTCAATTTAATGACCGCCGAAAATTCACAGCGGAATTATGCGAGACGATTCGTAAGCGCATTGCATCAAAGATGGATGGCGCAGAAGAATATTTCTGCATTGATTCCAAACCGATAGAGGTATGCCGTTTGTCCAGAGGATTGCGTTGCAAGATGAAAGGAACAGACGTGACAAACTCTCCAGCATTTGGCTATTGTGCCACTCAGAAGATATACTATTATGGATTTAAACTCCACGCAGTCTGTGGGTTAAGTGGAGTTATCCACTCGTATGATTTGAGTCCAGCTAATGTTCATGATATTCATTTTCTTAAAGATGTTAAGTTTCAATTTCATGACTGTTGCATCCTAGGTGATCGTGCTTACCTCAGTGCAGAACTACAGCAAGACCTGTTTTCTTCTGTAGGCATTAAGTTGGAAGTTCCATATCGTCTGAATATGAAGAATTGGAGACCAACATTCAAGCCTTATGCAAAGGCGAGAAAGAGAATCGAGACCAATTTCTCTCAACTTTGTGATCACTTCATGCTCTTCAGAAATTACGCAAAGCAAACACCAGGACTGTTTACCCGAATCATCGGGAAAATTAGCGCATTCACAGTCTTGCAATATATAAATTATGTAAACAATAGACCGATTGGCAGGGTTAAATATGCGCTAAACTAATTCCGCCAACAGGTTACATTTATATCTACAATATAACACAAAA
>ERZ506986.384-NODE-384-length-10177-cov-13.6477_pt1 | contig 10177 bp, 9 predicted proteins | sample MGYA00512885_ERZ506986 | MGnify/ENA metagenome assembly ERZ506986
CCACAGGCATTTAATGATATGCGTCTGGCGCTGACGCAGCTGATGCAAAGTTTCCACTACGGGCAGCGTACCCTGTTCCGGCGTTTGTTTTCGCCGGTTATCGATAAGCTATTGTTTGCTGCCACTAAAGCGGACCATGTGACCATCGATCAGCACGCTAATATGGTTTCATTGCTGCAACAACTGATTCAGGATGCCTGGCAAAATGCGGCGTTCGAAGGGATCAGTATGGACTGCCTGGGGCTGGCGTCTGTTCAGGCGACCACCAGCGGAATTATTGATGTTAACGGTGAGAAAATCCCGGCGCTGCGCGGTAATCGACTCAGCGATGGCGCACCGCTCACTGTTTATCCTGGCGAAGTTCCCGCACGTTTGCCAGGTCAGGCGTTCTGGGATAAGCAAGGCTTCCAGTTTGAGGCGTTTCGTCCGCAGGTGATGGATGTCGACAAACCGCTACCGCATATTCGTCTTGATGCTGCGCTGGAATTTTTAATAGGAGATAAATTGCGATGACCGAACCGTTAAAACCACGTATTGATTTCGACGGTCCACTGGAGGTCGATCAGAATCCAAAATTCAGGGCGCAGCAGACCTTTGACGAAAATCAGGCGCAAAATTTTGCCCCAGCCACGCTCGATGAAGCGCAGGAAGAAGAGGGGCAAGTTGAAGCGGTGATGGACGCAGCGTTGCGTCCGAAACGCAGCCTGTGGCGCAAAATGGTGATGGGCGGGCTGGCTCTGTTTGGCGCAAGCGTTGTCGGGCAGGGCGTGCAGTGGACAATGAACGCCTGGCAAACCCAGGACTGGGTGGCGCTGGGTGGATGTGCCGCTGGGGCATTGATTATCGGCGCTGGCGTAGGTTCTGTGGTAACAGAGTGGCGGCGCTTATGGCGCTTGCGACAGCGCGCCCATGAACGCGACGAAGCGCGCGATTTGTTGCACAGTCACGGCACGGGTAAAGGCCGTGCATTCTGCGAAAAACTGGCGCAGCAGGCGGGTATTGATCAGTCACATCCGGCGCTGCAGCGCTGGTATGCCTCAATCCATGAAACGCAGAACGATCGTGAAGTGGTCAGCCTGTATGCTCACCTGGTCCAGCCAGTTTTAGATGCCCAGGCGCGGCGCGAAATCAGCCGTTCGGCAGCGGAATCAACGTTAATGATTGCCGTTAGCCCACTGGCGCTGGTGGATATGGCGTTTATCGCCTGGCGCAATCTGCGTTTGATTAATCGCATCGCCACGCTGTATGGCATTGAACTGGGATATTACAGCCGTTTGCGCCTGTTTAAGCTGGTATTGCTGAATATTGCTTTTGCCGGAGCCAGCGAACTGGTGCGCGAAGTGGGGATGGACTGGATGTCGCAAGATCTCGCTGCGCGTTTGTCTACCCGGGCAGCTCAGGGGATTGGTGCTGGACTTCTGACGGCACGACTGGGGATTAAAGCTATGGAGCTTTGCCGCCCGCTGCCGTGGATTGACGATGACAAACCTCGCCTCGGGGATTTCCGTCGTCAGCTTATCGGTCAGGTGAAAGAGACGCTGCAAAAAGGCAAAACGCCCAGCGAAAAATAATGCAATATCGGGTGCTGACCGGATATCTTTACGCCGAAGTGCCCGTTTTTCCGTCTTTGTGTCAATGATTGTTGACAGAAACCTTCCTGCTATCCAAATAGTGTCATATCATCATATTAATTGTTCTTTTTTCAGGTGAAGGTTCCCATGCGTCTGGAAGTCTTTTGTGAAGACCGACTCGGTCTGACCCGCGAATTACTCGATCTACTCGTGCTAAGAGGCATTGATTTACGCGGTATTGAGATTGACCCCATTGGGCGAATCTACCTCAATTTTGCTGAACTGGAGTTTGAGAGTTTCAGCACTCTGATGGCCGAAATACGCCGTATTGCAGGTGTTACCGATGTGCGTACTGTCCCGTGGATGCCTTCCGAACGTGAGCATCTGGCGTTGAGCGCGTTACTGGAGGCGTTGCCTGAACCTGTGCTCTCTGTCGATATGAAAAGCAAAGTGGATATGGCGAACCCGGCGAGCTGTCAGCTTTTTGGGCAAAAATTGGATCGCCTGCGCAACCATACCGCCGCGCAATTGATTAACGGCTTTAATTTTTTACGCTGGCTGGAAAGCGAACCGCAAGATTCGCATAACGAGCATGTCGTTATTAATGGGCAGAATTTCCTGATGGAGATTACGCCTGTTTATCTTCAGGATGAAAATGATCAACACGTCCTGACCGGTGCGGTGGTGATGCTGCGATCAACGATTCGTATGGGCCGTCAGTTGCAAAATGTCGCCGCCCAGGATGTCAGCGCCTTCAGTCAAATTGTCGCTGTCAGCCCGAAAATGAAGCATGTTGTCGAACAGGCGCAGAAACTGGCGATGCTAAGCGCGCCGCTGCTGATTACGGGTGATACCGGCACCGGAAAAGATCTCTTTGCGTATGCCTGTCATCAGGCAAGCCCCAGAGCGAGCAAACCTTACCTGGCGCTGAACTGTGCGTCTATACCGGAAGATGCGGTCGAGAGTGAACTGTTTGGTCATGCTCCGGAAGGGAAGAAAGGGTTCTTTGAGCAGGCGAACGGTGGTTCGGTGCTGTTGGATGAAATAGGTGAGATGTCACCACGGATGCAGGCGAAATTACTGCGTTTCCTTAATGATGGCACCTTCCGTCGGGTTGGCGAAGACCATGAGGTGCATGTCGATGTGCGGGTGATTTGCGCTACGCAGAAGAATCTGGTCGAACTGGTGCAAAAAGGCGTGTTCCGTGAAGATCTCTATTATCGTCTGAACGTGTTGACGCTCAATCTGCCGCCGCTACGTGACTGTCCGCAGGACATCATGCCGTTAACCGAGCTGTTCGTCGCCCGCTTTGCCGACGAGCAGGGCGTGCCGCGTCCGAAACTGGCCGCTGATCTGAATACTGTACTTACGCGTTATGCGTGGCCGGGAAATGTGCGGCAGTTAAAGAACGCTATCTATCGCGCACTGACACAACTGGACGGTTATGAGCTGCGTCCACAGGATATTTTGTTGCCGGATTATGACGCCGCAACGGTAGCCGTGGGCGAAGATGCGATGGAAGGTTCGCTGGACGAAATCACCAGCCGTTTTGAACGCTCGGTATTAACCCAGCTTTATCGCAATTATCCCAGCACGCGCAAACTGGCAAAACGTCTCGGCGTTTCACATACCGCGATTGCCAATAAGTTGCGGGAATATGGTCTGAGTCAGAAGAAGAACGAAGAGTAAGCGTGAATATGCCTGATGGTGCAACACCATCAGGCATATTAACTTATGCTTTCAGTACAGCCAGAGCTGCTTCGTAATCCGGCTCGGTGGTGATTTCATCCACCAGCTGGCTGAAAATCACATTGTCATTTTCATCAATAACCACAACGGCACGCGCTGCCAGACCTTTCAGTGGGCCATCAGCAATTGCCACACCGTAGGCTTGCAGGAATTCAGCGTTACGGAAAGTGGAGAGGGTGATAACGTTGCTCAGACCTTCTGCGCCGCAGAAACGAGACTGGGCGAACGGCAGATCGGCAGAGATACACAGCACAACGGTGTTGTCGATCTCGGTTGCCAGTTGGTTAAACTTACGTACTGATGCGGCGCAAACACCGGTATCAATACTCGGGAAAATGTTCAGCACTTTGCGTTTACCCGCAAACTGACCGAGGGTGACGTCAGACAGATCTTTTGCCACGAGAGTAAAAGTCTGCGCTTTGCTACCCGCCTGCGGGATGGAATTGGCGACTGTAACCGGGTTGCCCTGGAAATGAACGGTTTGTGACATGATTATCTTTCCTGTTTACATATAGTTAACGTCACACCTAGTTTATGCTAACTGTCAATAACACAGCAAACGCTATTTGCGCTTAATCCGCAGACCACCGCGACAACAAGGAGTAAAGATGAGAACCGTTAAGGTATTTGAGGAGGCCTGGCCCTTACATACCCCGTTTGTGATTGCTCGGGGAAGTCGCAGTGAAGTGCGCGTGGTGGTGGTTGAACTGGAAGAAGAAGGTATTAAAGGCACCGGCGAATGCACGCCGTATCCGCGTTATGGGGAAAGTGATGCCTCGGTAATGGCGCAAATTATGAGCGTCGTGCCGCAATTAGAGAAAGGGCTGACACGGGAGGAGTTGCAAAAAATCCTCCCTGCCGGCGCAGCACGTAATGCGCTGGATTGTGCATTGTGGGATCTGGCGGCGCGAAAACAGCAGCAATCGCTGGCTGATTTGATCGGCATAACGCTTCCCGAGACAGTCACCACGGCACAGACGATAGTCATCGGTACGCCTGATCAGATGGCCAATAGTGCATCAACACTCTGGCAGGCAGGCGCGAAATTACTGAAAGTGAAGCTGGATAACCATCTTATCAGTGAGCGGATGGTGGCAATTCGCACAGCTGTGCCCGATGCGACGCTGATCGTTGATGCAAATGAATCCTGGCGTGCAGAAGGGTTGGCGGCGCGTTGCCAGCTATTGGCAGATTTAGGCGTTGCGATGCTTGAACAACCGCTTCCTGCGCAGGACGATGCGGCGCTGGAGAATTTTATTCATCCGTTACCGATTTGTGCTGATGAAAGTTGTCATACTCGTAGCAATCTGAAGGCGTTGAAAGGGCGCTATGAGATGGTTAACATTAAGCTTGATAAAACCGGTGGTCTGACGGAAGCGCTGGCGCTGGCGACTGAAGCGCGTGCACAAGGTTTTCGTCTGATGCTGGGCTGCATGTTGTGTACCTCTCGTGCCATTAGCGCCGCTTTACCGCTGGTGCCGCAGGTCAGTTTCGCCGATCTTGACGGACCGACCTGGCTGGCGGTAGATGTGGAACCGGCGCTTCAGTTCACGACGGGCGAATTGCATCTTTAGGATGCCAGCGCAGCAAGTTTGCCATCGCAAAGAGATATTTTTCGCTGGCTTCGTCGGAGGAGATGGGTGGAAACTCTGCGGTGATGCAATGCAAGTTGAGATCTGCACACCAACTGCCGAAAGAGCCAGGCGTTTCATAACCGACGCTGGTTACCAGAGGCAATTCAAACGCCTGGGCCAGCCATTCACCTAATTCGCTGTGTCTGGGATCTTCAATACAGGCCAGCGGATCGTGGAATGAGACCACCCAGGCAGGTTGAATGCGGTGTATAAGCTGGCACAGCGCCTGGGTTTCAGGTTCGGAGCCAGGTTTGTCACCTGTCAGTAAAACGACATCACGTTCTTCAGCGGCGCTGTTCCAGCGATAAACTGTTTCACCTTCCTTCCAGTTCGCTGCCGGAAAGTTTCGGTTTAAATCCACACCATTAGCATTGGCCCGTAACCCTAACTGGCAGCCGTCAGGATTCACACACAGCACCACATGATGGCGGCGCAAAGAAGGTGTCAAAGTCCGCAGAGCACAGGAGAGCGTGACGATCGAAGAGTTTTCATCACCGTGAGTGCCAGCCAGAATCAAACCACTTTCGTGACTGGCTGCAGGGGCCGGAAACCAGATTAACGGCGCGCCCAATAATGAACGTCCGTAATGTTCTGTTCCGGGCGGAAATGCGCCGCGTTCGGCGCGTGGGCGAGTTACGGTCATGATCGTCTCTGGTTCAGGAAGTATTACAGGCAGTGTTGTGCAAATTTTGCGGATTATCAAATCCTTTTCTTCAACGCTATGTCATCGATCTTGTATCACTTTTTTGCCGGAAGTTGTTTGTATTTTCATTGATGTGCAGATATTAGAATTGTCGTAATGTTATATACATGGCGTATTTTATTCTTACTGGTTCTACACATGTTAATCGCATCTGATTGATCAGTTCACCTTAATAAGTTTAATAAATCGTACTGCACATAGTACAGTACGATGGTAGCTATATAATTGATTTACATGAAGAAGGGCTTATCACCATCAGTCCCGGGTTGATTGATGCCTATATTCTCACCAATGTGTTTCTCAGGTTTATCGATGATATCTGTGATTAATGCTGCGACACTCTTACGTGATACGATCGTACCTTTGAATGGTTCATTGCGTGAGGTAAGCTCATAATCAATAATATCTTCATCAGTCAGCCAGGCAGGGCGAAGAATTGTATATTCCAGTCCAGAAGCCTCAATTGCATCCGCAGCCCTGCGGAATGGTTTTAGGGGGTCACCAATAACTGCATTATTCCATTCGCCAAATTTTCCTGGAACTTCATCATAAATACCGAGGGAAAGAACAAAGATCAGACGTTTAACATCACAGGCTTTCATCGCAGCGATCACTGAATTTGCCTGAATATCTAAATCTTCCCCCGTAAGGTTGGCATACACAACATCCTGTCCCTGCATGGCCTGCTTCAATGCTGCATGATTCAGTACATCCCCCATAATAATCTTGCTATTAGTTGGATAGGGTTTGTGGATTTTTGCTGGCTGACGGGCAAATAAAGTTTGTTTAATGGTTTGTTTATCTGCCAGTTGATTAATCACATGGCGGGCTATCTGACCGCCAGCACCAAGAATCAGTACATTTTTCATGAAACTTTTCCCAGATTATTGGCAGCAATATGCCAGGCCATATCACTATTACGGATTTGAATATGTTTCATTACAGAGTTTCCTCAAAGAACGGAGCTAATACTGAAATTGCTTCAGCCATATAGACTTTGCCATCATAAAGATCCATATGGTTTGCGCCTTCAACAATGTGATAGCGTTTATCCTGGCTTGATGCTCGATCGTACAGGTCGTCACTCATCCATTTGCTCCCAGCCTGGCTGCCCGCCACAATCTGTATCGGCTGAGTCAGGTACACTTCCGCCATATGGTAAGCATCATAGGTAATAATCTGGTTAAGGCTGCGCAAAGTAGCGTAACCCGGTGCTGTTGGATACTGCGCGCGAGGGGTGTGGTAATATTCCCAGGCCTGACGCAGTTCTTCGTTCGGCGCATCGGACTCCTTCATTGGTGCCAGTGGCATAGTGGCGTATTCTCCGCTGCTAATATCGCTGGTTCGGGCGTTTGAACCCGCGTCAACGTATGGTAGGGCATCAATAGATTTCACATTGTTTTCCCAACCATTACGGAACATCGAACCAATATTGACCGCACTAACAGTACCGATGGCCTTGATGCGGCGATCCTGAATTGCAGCATTGGCTGTATATCCTGCACCGGCACAAATTCCCATCGCACCAATTCGGGTATTGTCGACATAAGAAAGCGTTGTCAGGTAATCAATCACGGCACTGACGTCTTCAGTACGAATGTATGGGTTTTCTAACTGACGCGGCTCGCCGCCGCTTTCACCTTGATAAGATGCGTCATAAGCAATAGTGACAAATCCCTTTCCGCCAGTTTTTCGGCATAGGTTCCGGCCGTTTGCTCTTTAACGCCCCCACCTGGGTGAGATACCACAATTGCCGGATACTGACGGGTTTCATCAAATTTTGGAGGGAAATAGATCACTGCAGACAAAGAGATGGTTGGATTATTGCTGTTAGTGAAGCTGACTTTATTATTCATCATTCCGTTCCTCATGGAGTTGTCGGTTCGTTTTAACGGTTGGTGATATCACTATAGATATTGATCATTAAGTTGATTAGACCCTAAATCATGATTAGACCTATCATTTAAATGATTAATAGATTGTATGGAGATACTGAATGAAGCGTGAAGAAATCGCTGATCTGATGGCGTTTGTCGTTGTTGCAGAGGAGCGTAGCTTCACTCGCGCAGCAGCCCGCCTGAGCATGGCGCAGTCAGCTTTAAGCCAGATAGTGCGCCGTATAGAAGAACGATTGGGATTGCGGCTTCTGACGCGAACCACGCGCAGCGTTGTACCCACTGAAGCGGGCGAGCATCTTTTGTCTGTTCTTGGCCCTATGTTGCATGACATAGATTCTGCCCTGACATCCCTGAGCGATCTGCAGAACCGCCCATCCGGGACAATACGTATTACTACTGTAGAACATGCAGCAAAAACGATATTGTTACCAGCTATGCGCACATTCCTGAAATCGCATCCTGAAATTGATATTCAGCTTACCATTGATTATGGTTTGACCGATGTCGTTTCTGAACGTTTTGATGCAGGCGTCCGTCTGGGTGGGGAGATGGATAAAGATATGATCGCCATTCGAATCGGGCCAGACATACCAATGGCTATTGTTGGCTCACCGGATTATTTTTCTCGTCGAAGTGCTCCAACGTCAGTGTCACAATTAATAGATCATCAGGCAATTAATTTGTATCTTCCCACATCGGGTACAGCAAATCGCTGGAGATTAATACGCGGTGGACGTGAAGTTCGTGTTCGCATGGAAGGTCAGCTTTTACTGAATACGATAGACCTGATCATTGATGCTGCAATTGATGGGCATGGATTGGCGTATCTACCTTATGATCAGGTTGAGCGGGCTATTAAAGAAAAAAAACTGATACGTGTTTTGGATAAATTCACACCAGATTTACCCGGTTATCACCTGTACTATCCACACCGTCGACATGCTGGCTCGGCATTCTCATTATTTATAGATAGGCTGAAGTATAAAGGTGCTGTTTAGCACTACTTGCTGATACATTAATTTAATTCTTCTCTTAACGTATTCTCAGTTCCTTTCAACGTTTTGGTTATTTTTTATTCTTCGCACAATGGCGACAGATGCTGATTATGATACCGAAAACGGGTTTGAACGTGCGAAGCCCGAACGTAGTGTTCGGAGTTCTATGTGCTTTACCGCATTTTGGAGACTATTATTTACACTAAATCTGATTTGATATATTGATACTTAAAACATTTGATGCTTCCTTTGTCACTTTTTTGATGGAAGTTGTTTGCATTTCTTTAAGGCGAAACAAATAATTACGCATCAATTTTAATGTCGGTTAGAGGGAAACTTATGAAGCACTCTGTTTCAGTCACGTGTTGTGCGCTGTTGGTCAGCAGCATTTCTCTTTCGTATGCTGCTGAAGTTCCGAGCGGCACAGTACTGGCAGAGAAGCAGGAGCTGGTGCGCCACATTAAAGATGAGCCAGCGTCGCTGGATCCCGCTAAAGCCGTGGGCCTGCCGGAGATTCAGGTCATTCGCGATCTGTTTGAAGGACTGGTGAATCAGAACGAGAAAGGGGAGATTGTCCCCGGCGTTGCGACTCAGTGGAAAAGTAATGACAACCGTATCTGGACTTTTACCCTGCGCGATAACGCAAAATGGGCGGATGGCACACCGGTAACGGCGCAAGATTTTGTCTACAGCTGGCAACGTCTGGTGGACCCGAAAACGCTATCGCCATTTGCATGGTTTGCCGCGCTGGCGGGAATCAACAACGCACAGGCGATTATTGATGGTAAAGCCGCGCCTGACCAGCTTGGCGTCACCGCAGTTGATGCCCATACTTTGAAAATCCAGCTTGATAAACCATTGCCGTGGTTTGTGAATTTAACCGCTAACTTTGCCTTCTTCCCGGTGCAAAAAGCCAACGTAGAAAGCAGTAAAGAGTGGACGAAACCCGGAAATCTGATCGGCAATGGCGCTTATGTTCTTAAAGAGCGCGTAGTCAATGAAAAACTGGTCGTAGTGCCGAATACCCATTATTGGGATAACGCCAAAACGGTACTGCAAAAAGTGACCTTCCTGCCAATTAATCAGGAATCCGCAGCCACTAAGCGTTATCTCGCGGGGGATATTGATATCACCGAATCCTTCCCGAAAAATATGTATCAGAAGCTGTTGAAGGATATTCCGGGGCAGGTTTATACGCCGCCGCAGCTCGGGACCTATTATTATGCGTTTAACACGCAAAAAGGGCCGACGGCAGATCAGCGCGTTCGCCTGGCATTAAGTATGACGATAGATCGCCGCCTGATGACCGAAAAAGTGTTGGGGACGGGCGAAAAGCCAGCGTGGCATTTTACACCAGATGTTACCGCGGGATTTACGCCGGAACCTTCGCCGTTTGAACAAATGAGTCAGGAAGAACTGAATGCGCAGGCAAAAACTTTGTTGAGCGCCGCTGGTTATGGTCCGCAAAAACCGCTGAAGCTGACGCTTTTGTATAACACTTCAGAAAACCATCAAAAAATTGCGATTGCTGTAGCATCGATGTGGAAAAAGAACCTGGGCGTAGATGTTAAATTGCAAAACCAGGAATGGAAAACCTATATCGATAGCCGTAATACCGGCAATTTTG
>ERZ506986.389-NODE-389-length-10077-cov-4.56206_pt1 | contig 10077 bp, 10 predicted proteins | sample MGYA00512885_ERZ506986 | MGnify/ENA metagenome assembly ERZ506986
AGACGTGTGCTCTTCCGATCTTTCTCGTCGGCGTACGTTACGCAGGGCGTGTCGGCAATGGTGGCTGCTCTTCTCTGCATGCGAGACCCTTCGTCGTGGTTATTCGTTCGGGCTGGTGGCGGTTGTCTGTCCGTCGCGTGGCGCCTTCAGCAGGCGGCGCAGGTTCGTGCGGAAGCGGGCGCGGTCCTCGGACGTGAAAGCCGCGGGGCCCTTCGTCCTGACGCCGGCGCGGCGCACCTTCTTCTCCTCGTGGCGTATGAGCATCAGGGAGTCTATGGTCAGTGGGTTGTACACGCGCCCGCGCACGCCAATGGCGCGAGCGCCGCGGCCCAGCACCATGTCCGCGAGGCCGATGTCCTGCGTCACCACCACGTCGTTCGGTGTCAGATTGGACACGATGGCGAAGTCCGCGGAGTCCGCGCCCACGCCCACCTGGAGCACCCGCACCCAGAACCCACGGTCGGGGTGGCGCGGGTCACGGGGCTCGCGCGGATCCGTCGCGCGCACGGAGCGTTCGAGGTTCTGTGTGGAGTTTCCCGCTATCACGCAGGAAATTCGCAGTTCGCGCGCGACGGCGAGCGCCTCCCGCGTGACGGGGCACGCGTCGGCGTCTATGTAGAGCCTGGTCATGGACCTCCTTATGGCGATGGGCACCGCCGCCGAGACTCCGGCGACAGTGCCCATTCTAGACCTGCTTGTGTAGCCGACCTACGTTCGTATCGCGATGGCGCCGGCCATCGGCGTTTGAAGCTAGTCGAGCTTGTGGGTGCGACGACGAAGCGCGATTCCTGCCACGCCAAATGCCACGGCAAGGCCAGCCAGAATTCCGGCGCCGGCGAGGTTTGTGCTATCGGACGTCTTCGGCACGGCTGCCTTTGCGGCCGTCGTTGCCGCAGCCTGCTTCTGGACGGTGGCCTTCTGGACCGCGGCCTTTGGAGCCTCGGGAGTCTTCGGCGTGGTCGGCGGCGTGACGGGAGGTGTGAATGTCGTCGTCTTCACGACCTCATAGCCGGCCTTCCAGGTTTCCTTCGTAACCCTTTCCGTCTTGGTGATCTTGTACCACGCCTTGTACTTGTGGGTCGGGACCTTGGTGACACTGCTCACCGTGTAATGGGCCGACCACTCGACGGCGGGCTTGTAGTTCTGGACCGTCTTCGTGAAGTACCACTTGAGGATGGGCGTCTGACGAGTCTTGTCGAACGAGTATGAGTACGTGGGCAGCGTACCGTAGTCCAGGTGCGAGATCTTATCGGCAGAGCTTACGTGCATTGTGTAACTGCCGTTGTCGTTCTCGGTGACCCAGTATTCGCCAGAGGTTTTATCGCCCGTGGTGAAGTGCGTATCGAACCCTGCGAACCGACCGATGTATGTCTTATTGCTTGGGTCGTTCGCCTCTATAGCATTTCTGATTGCGTTGAGGGTATCTTGATCTACGTCTTCCGGCGTCCAGATGACATACCAAGTGGACTGTTTGATGGCGGCAAAGCTGTTGGCGCCAAGCTGATACTCAGTGCTCGAACGGTCGTCCTTGCCTCCCCAAGCAACTTCGCTGCCGTGAGTCTTGTTGACGTTTGCGACCGTGTAGCCGGCGCCCGTCGCTTCGTCTTCCTTTTGCTTAAGCTCTCTGTCACGATCTGACTCGCTGGCGAAAGTGCCGCCCGTAACGTGCACGGTCTCGGTCTTGGTGTCGACCTCCTTCGAGGTCACTTCGCCAAACGTAACCTCTTGCAGGGTGCTGCTGGGGTCATTTGCGGCTTCGGCCGTCCTTGCGGCTTCGGCTTCCTCCTTGGTGGAATAGAGGTCGGACGTCTTGGTCGTGGCCTCGCCGTCCTTCTCGCCCCTCTTGTTGGGGTTCTCTTTGGACGTCACGGTGCTGTCGACCGTGTAGATGGTGTCTGCCGTGTTCTTGTACTGCTCCGTTTGCCCGTTGATCCAGTCGTTGGCGGCCTGCTCGCTTTGGAATCCGCTCTCCTCGCCATGGGCGACGTCGGCGTTTTTCTCCTCGGTCGTTCCGGACTGAACCTCCACCACGCCGGACTTCACGTCGTACGTGGTGTCGCCGGTGCTCTGGTAGCCGGAGGTGTTGTCCTTCACCCACTTGTCGGCCTCGTCCTTGGTGCCGAACTCCTCGTTCTCTTCCTTTACCGTGGTCGTGGTGGACGTGGTGGTGGAGTCGACCTTCTCCGGGCCGGTCGTCTTCACCTCGTACGTGGAGGTGGCGTCCTTCTTGTCCGTCTCTGCCCATGTCGCCTTCGCGTTGTCCAGGTACGTCTGGGCGTCGTCCTTTGTGGGGAAGGTCTTCTCGTCCTTCGCGACGGTCTGCGTTGCGGTGTAGGGCGCCGTTGCGCTTGGAGCCTCAGCTGTCGCGGTGGTCGTGGAAGGTTCCGAGGTAGGGGGGGCGCGGCGGGTTCCTCCGCCAGAGCGGCGGTGGGGGCGGCCAGGGCGACGGCCGTGGTGGCGGTTGCCACGACGCACGAGAGTGCGATCCGACGCGGTGTCTCAGGGGATGCGATGCGCTGCTTGCTCATGACGTCTCCTTTCGCCGGGCGAATACTGGGTAACATAAAAATAACACATAAGCGTTGGCTCATGTGTACCGTTGCCCGGAAGGCAACTACCACGGAGTGAGTGGTGACAATTCGGGTTTATACAAGGATCCCGCCGGCATGAGCGTGCATGGCGGCGGGACGGTGCCCGTGCAAGATGGCTGAGGTTGCCCGCGGCCGCGTCAATGGTGCGCCTGCGAGGGCGTGCGGGTACGCCATGCGCCCACGGCGGCGCGGTAGCGGTCCAGGTCCTCCTCCCACGTGGCGTACGTTGGGTCGTTGTGATGGTCGGGCAGCTTGTAGCGCCTGCTCAAGAGCGCGCCCAGCTCGCGCGAGACCTTCGTGGCACCGCTCAGGTTAAGGTGGTCGCCGCGGTCGCGCGTGTCTGTGCGCCAGTCGATGTCGATCTTGTGCCGCCCGCGGTTCAGGTCTATGTAGTCGACCCCCATCCTGCGGGCCAGCCGGGCGATGCCGTTGTGGCGTGGCGTGCTCCAGTTGACGGTGGAGGGCGTGCTCACCAGCACGGGAGTCGCGCCGTGCGCGCGGCAGTAGTCGACCATAAGGCGCAGGTACTCCTGGTTTTCCCGCGGCACCACGCTCACCTCGCTCGTGCGCGCCATGTAGTTGACGTTATGCGCCGGCTTCACCTCGGTGTTGACCACGAAGCTTCTCAGGTACGCGCGCGAGTTGTCCCACTTCGCAAGGTCGTGCGTAAGGATGCGCTTCCAGCGGTCGTGGCACAGACTGTTTTGCGGGTTCTGCACGAAGGAACGCGCTGTGGCCTCGGGGTTGCCCACGTAGCTGATGGCGACGGACAGGCCGCGCACGACGAGCTCTCCCAGCTTGCCCGGCTCCGTCACCAGACGATTCGCCTCGTCGAGGAGAAGGACCTCGCGTTCCGGAAGGGCCTGGCGCACGGCGTCCGCGTTCTTCTCGCCCGTGGCGACGCCTCGCCCCCGTGCAGGACGTCGAGGCCGTGCTTCCCGTCGCCCGCGGAGAGGAAGCGGTAGCCGCTGCTCTCCAGGTAGAGGCGGAGTATCTCCACGATGTCCGGGTCGTCCTCGACGACAAGGATCGTGTCCTTCGGCTCCTGCTCGCCTGCGGCGTCTGGTGCTTGCGTCTTGGCCTCTGTTTCCGACGCCTGGTCGATGCTGCAATCGTGAGCGATTGGCGTGTCGGATGCAAGGGGCATGCAGCGAGTTCGCGACGCGCGTGCAAAGAGGCGGTCGGGACGCCCCAAAGCCCAAGGCGTCCCGACCGAACAAGTTTGGCCCGTATGGTTTTGCTGCGGCTAGCGGAGCTTGATCTTCTCCACGTCCTTGCGGCTGGTCTCGCGGTAGATGGAGAACTTGTGGCCAATCACCTGGACCACCGTGGCGCCCGTGAGCTCTGCCAAGGCGTCTGCCGCCTCGCGCGTATCCAGGCCGGATGTTCCCTGGACGGTGCACTTCACGAGCTCGTGCGCCTCGAGGTCCTCCTCGGTCGAGGCCACGACAGCCTCCACGCCCGCCTTGCCGATGGAGACGGTTGGCTTGAGTTGGTTGCACATGCTTCGCAGCTGGCGTATCTGGCTGCCGGTGAGCTTCATCTGAGTCTCGCTTTCCTCGCGTGGGCTGACGTCTTGCGCGAGCGCATCCCTTGGGCAGCCACGCATTGACTGTGACCCAGAAACGATAGCGCATAAAGCCGGGACCTGCTAAAACTCCGCAACATTGCCAAGAGGCTCCACGTTTGGACTCCATGTTTGGAACCGGCTCGCGTTTGGGACGAGGAGAGATTCCGGCGGCGCCTTCGGGCGTCGGTTGAATCCGCGTTGAACCCTATCCCAACTGCCTGGTCCGGGCGCGTCCGAGCGTAATGCCAACAAGCAGTACGGCTATGCCAAACAGCATGCAGACTCCGACGTATCCCACGAGTGGCAGTACGCTCGAGGCGGAAACGCCCCTCATGGCCGACGCACCCTCGATGGCGCGGTACGCCCAGTAGAACGGTGTGAAGTGGGCGACGGCGACAAGTGCGTCCGGTAGCAGGGACAGGCTCGTCCAGGCTCCGCCGAGGAACGAGAGTGCCATGCCAAAGATGTTCGCAATGGCATTTGCGGCATTCTCCGAGACGCCTAACTGTCCAACGAGGAATCCCACGCTTGCAGACACCAGCGAGTAGGCGAGAAGTGCCAGCCCCACGATTCCGAGCTGTGCGGGGGACTGCGCGATTGCGCTGCGTCCAAGGATGGCCGTCTGGAGTCCGAAGTTCCATGCCCAGGCAACGAGGGCTATGCAGACGCACGCGGCCACAAGGGCCACGTTGCGCTCCCTCGGCGATTGCGGGGAGGCGACCCTACGTCCGTGTAGCGCCTTCGCGTTGAGGGTTTTCATCAGAAGGGCAATGCAGACGGTGACGCTTGCGAAGATGGGATACGAGGAGAAAAGCGCGGCGTTCAGGAGGGAGCTGGGCAGCGGCGTTGCGCGCTGGCCGATGGTCGAGACGTCAATGCTCTTGCCCCACGACTCGTCGGTCGTGCGCACCGCATCCCCCTGGCTTCCTCCGAGCGATGCCGAACCAAAGAGTCCCTGGACGTAGCTCTTGACTTCCTGGTCTACGAGAAAGCCCTCGCCGGAGCGGTATGACACGGAAGCTTCCAGGGCGGGGACGGTGCCCTTGTCGCCAGCAGCGACCATGAGGTCGTGCCCCCAATCCTTTGGGATAACAAGGAGGTATGAGACCGCATCCTGGGCGAGCGCGTCCTGGACCGACTTCTTGTTACCCGCAAGGGGGACCAAGGTGTTGTCCTTTGCCACGTGGGCGGAGAGCGCTCGAGAGAGCTCCGAGTCGTCGCGGTCGATTATCGCGACCCTCGACGAGGTTGCGGCGAAGTGCTGGCTCGAGCCAGACGCCGTCGACAGCCCGATTGCGATTCCCGTTATCGAGATGATGACGAGGTAGATGACGATGTATATGCGGTGGGCGAGGAGAATCCTCATGTACGTCTTAAAGGTGGGCATGGGACACCTTCCTCATGCGTATGCCTGCGAGGGCAAGTGCGACTAGGGTCATGAGCAGCAGTGTGAGGCAACACCGTGCAAAGGAGCCGTAGGTGTCGTAATAGAGGAGCGAGTAGAAGCAGTGCGATATCTGCCAGAGGGGGTTTGCATGGGCGAGCACCGGAGCGGAGGTCTCCAATGCATAGGCGATTTCCTGGGCGCTTGGGCCATAAAGGCCCGTGAAGAGCGAGAGCAGGCAGGTTATCCCCGAGACCATTCCTGCCTGCATGTGGGGAATCGTTCCGAGGAGGGACCCCATCGCACAGCTCGCCAGAGACGAAACCGCCACCGCAAGGACGAGCGGTGCCGCCCCGCTTCCAAAGTCTACGTGGGCGACCGCTGCCATGAACAGCAGCGCGGCCAGCATGCAGGCAAACTGGCAGATCCACGCGCCAAAGAGGGCGCCGACGAGCATGCGCCATCGTGGCGTGGACGAAAGAGTCTGACGTGCGCCGACGGCGCTTGCGGTGGGCAGGAGCTTCTGCGTGGTGAGCGCAGCGGACATGGCTCCCATTCCTGCGGTCATGGCGAGGAGGGCGAAGTAGAAGGAGGCGTTGCTGTCAGGTGCGTTCTTCGTGGCGGAGAAGTGCTTGATTTGCACGGAATTGCCCAGATAGGCGGCCTGCGCCGCTCCCTTCGCTGCGAGTTTGGGGCTTTTCGTTGAGCCGGATGCGATTGCGTCGGACGTTCGGACGTACGAGTTGATTGCTGCGGAGAGGACGGTCGCGGGACGCGATCCCTTAGCGGCTATGCTTGCCTGGCTCACGTGCAGCGCGGGCGTCCCGTCCGAACCGACGGTGAGGTAGGAGTCTATGGCTCCGTCTGCGACGGCGTTGCGCGCGTCCTTCTCGCTTGCGTAGTATTTAAGGGTGCAGATGCGGCTTTTCTTGGGAGCTCCGGCCAGTGAGGCGAGCATGTCATCCAGTCCTTTGACGGACTCGTAACGGGCATTCCTGACGACGCCGAGCCTCGATTCGACGAGGGAGTATGCATCGTTGAGTCCAGAGAACATCGCCATGAAGATGCTGGTCATGATGAGGGGAAACGCGAGCGTCCATACGAGAAGGGACTTGTCTCGCACGAGCGCGAGCACGCTTGTCCTGATGCTTGCGAGCATGGCGCCTCCTAGGACTCATCGCGGAGCTCTCGCCCCGTGATTTCGAGGAAGACATCGTTGAGCGTGGGCGGCTCGGAAAGGACGCGGCCATAGTCGACGTGTTCCCGTGCGAGTGCGCCCAGGACCTCCGAGAGGTTGTGTGCGCCATTTGAACACTGCACGTGCAGCATGCCCTCTGCAAACTCCACGGATCGAACGTGCGGGAGCATGCGCACTGACTCGATGGCCGCTTCGGAAACGACTCCGGTCTCGACGGAGATCCTCTCGCCGGTGCCGATTAGTGCCTTGAGCTCGTCGGGCGTACCGCTTGCAACCGAGCGCCCGTGGTCCATGATGAGTACGCGCCTGCACAGACGCTCCACCTCCTCCATGTAGTGGGAGGTGTAGATGATGGTGGCCCCTTCCCTGTTGAGTCGCTCGATGCCGTCGAGGATGGAGTTGCGGCTTTGGGGGTCGACCGCCACCGTCGGCTCGTCCATGATGATGAGCGACGGCCGGTGCGCGATGCCGCAGGCGATGTTCAGCCTGCGCAAAAGTCCGCCCGAAAGCTTTTTGGGACGGAAGCCCTGGAACTTCTGCAGCCCCACGAACTCGATTGCACGGTCGACAAGCTCACGCCTGCGGCTGGACTGTGGGACGTAGAGGGCGCAGAAGCTGTCGACGTTCTCCCTGACGGTGAGCTCGTCGAAGACGGCGACCTCTTGGGGCACGATTCCGATCTTGCGCTTGATGCCGTAGCTGTCCGGCCGCATGGGCTCGCCGAACACCTTGATTTGGCCGTGATCGTAGTCGAGCAGCTGCAGCAGGCAGTTTATCGTGGTCGTCTTTCCGGATCCGTTTGGTCCGACAAGACCAAAGATCTCTCCTCGCGCGATGTCCAGCGAGAGATGGTCCACAGCAACGATCTCGCCGTAACGTTTGACGAGGTTGCTGATGCTGACGACGGTCTCTGACGAGGGAGGGGTGATGGACTCTGTCGCCTGTGGGTTTGGCATCGTCGTCCTTTCTCTTGATGGGAGCGCGAGCTTTCACTCCAGATTCTTGCATCTGCCTTGCGGGTGCGGTAGTGACTTGTGTAACCGATTGGTCTGTCGGGCATGACGAATGTCATGACCTCGTCCTGGGCGTCCGTTGCGCCCCTATACTTGCTTCATGGAGAGAATGACTGACAAGATTCTGGTGCTTGGGTCCTGCCTGGCTTTGGCGGCGTCGATGCGGGGTGACCTCGCGGCAAGCGTGGTTGCGATGCTGATTGCCGTTTGCGCAAGCGCTGCCTTCGAGGTGGTGGGGGATGGGCATCGGAAGGCGGCCTTGGCCCTTGTGCTCGCCCCTCTCGTCCTGTGCGCGCTGGCGCCGGTTGCCTGCATCGTCGTTCCGCTGTCGAGCTACGACGCTGCAAGGCTCAAAACTCGCTGGCTGGCCGTGGTGCCGCCTGCGTTCGTGGCATGCTTGGGGGCAACTTGTGGGCTTGGCCTTGTTACGGTGTGCCAGCTTGTGGTGGCCACGCTCTTCTCGCTTGCGCTTTCCGTGAGGACGACGCGCGTGCTGGAGGGGCAGTCCCAGCTGCATCGCCTGCAGGACGACCTCAACGATAGACTCATCGCCCTGGGCGAGAAGAACGCGGAGCTTGTTGACGCACGCGAGTACGAGACGCATGCGGCGGCGCTCTCCGAGCGCACGAGGATTGCGAGGGAGATTCATGACTCTGTGGGACATCTGCTCACGAGGCTCGTCTTGCAGGTGGAAGCGCTCAAGGTGGTCCATAGGGACGATTCCGCGGTCGTTGAGGACCTCGACGAGGTTCTCGGTGGACTGAGCGATGCACTTTCGTCCATGCGTAGGAGCGTTCATGCCCTGGAGGACTCCGGTGTTGACTTGGGTTGCGAGCTGAACAGGCTCGCGTCGGAGTGCGGCATTCGGAATGTGACGGTGGCATGCAGCTTGGACGTCGCTCCTCCGGTCATGGTAAGCAGGTGTTTCCTGATGATCGCCAGGGAGGCGCTCACGAATGCGGTCCGCCATGCACATGCATCTGATGCCCTCGTAGCGGTTACCTGCCTTCCGGGGCTCTGGCAGCTCCGCATCACCAACGACGGCGTCATGCCACCCCAGGGGACCGATCTTGAGCTGCATGGCATGGGGTTGAGGTCGATGCGGTCGCGTGTGCTCGAGATGGGCGGCGTGTTCTCCGCCCGAGTCGACGGCGGGCGGGAAAGCGAGAGGTTCGTCGTGTTCGCATCGGTTCCGAGGGGGATGGACGAGGAGGCTTGCCAATGAGGGTGATCGTGGTGGACGACGACGGTATCGTGGTCAGGTCCCTGGCCACGATACTGGGCGCAGAGCAGGACGTAGATGTCGTGGGTACAGGTACGAGCGGGCACGAGGCGGTGTCTCTCTTCACGCGCGTCGAGCCAGATGTCGTGCTCATGGACATCCAGATGACTGACGGAGACGGCTTGACTGCGGCAGAGGAAATCCTCGGTATGGAGCCGTCGGCACGCATCGTGTTCCTGACGACGTTTTCCGATGACGAGTACATCGTGCGCGCGCTTAGGCTTGGGGCGCGAGGCTACCTCATCAAGCAGGACGTGTCCACGATTGCACCTGCGCTGAGGTCCGTCATGAGCGGCCAGTGCGTGCTGGAGGGAGAGGTCCTTGCACGTGCCGCGGAGCTTTCCATAGGCACGAACGCGAGGGGAGGGAATGCGTCGCCGTCAGCCCGGGATGAGAGTGCGCTCAAGGGGCTTTCCGAGCGGGAGGTGGATGTGGTCCGCGCGATTGCGGACGGCATGACAAACGCGGAGGTTGCCGCGACGCTCTTCATGAGCGAGGGGACGGTGCGCAACCACATATCTTCGATTCTGGCAAAGCTCGGACTGAGGAACAGGACCCAAATCGCCGTCTTCTACCTAAGGAAGTGCATGTAATCACGCCATGTTTGCATGACGGGAGCGCCATCGGAGGGCACCGGGGAAACGAAACGTTTACATCTTCACCCTTGCGTCCGCGTACGCGCTTGGCCTATAGTGCAACGCAACAGACGCGAAGCCGCGTATGCGGCAAGAGACTTCGAAGGGGGGGTCACCATGGGCAACGCGAATGCGGTCATGAACAACTGGTGGTGGCACAGCTCTCTTTCGAACGGTCGATCGTGAGTCTCTCGCGCCATACACCTGCGCAGACTGAAGGGCTCCGGTTTCGACCGGGGCCCTTCTTCTTTTGCGGGCGAGTACGAACCAGCACGTTCCAGGAGGAAGAATGAAGTCCAAGATTCCCTTCACGCGTCGATGGCAAGGTTAGCAAGAGCGCGTTCTAAACATCAATTACGAAATCGTATGACATAGAGAGACACAGCGCCTTCCCACAAGGCGAC